>Ga0257118_1000071_pt1 | contig 126450 bp, 106 predicted proteins | sample SI112_150mmetaG_FD_190156 | JGI IMG/M metagenome (GOLD analysis project Ga0257118, IMG submission 190156) | Marine microbial communities from Saanich Inlet, British Columbia, Canada - SI112_150m | ecosystem: Environmental > Aquatic > Marine > Inlet | place: Canada: British Columbia | collected...
AACAAAGAGAACAGACTTAGGATAAGAAAAAATGAAAATACAATTAGCTAAGGGAGTTAAGGACACATCACCAGAAGAAAAGATAATCAAGAATGAAGTAGTTAATACTCTTCAGAAAGTGTTTGAGAATTATGGTTTTGCACCTTTAGAAACACCTTTGGTAGAAAGATATGAAACCCTAGCGGCAAAATTTGCTGCCGGTGATGCTTCTGATGCTCTTACAGAAATATTTCAATTAAGTGATCAAGGGAAAAGAAAGTTAGCATTAAGATTTGACTTAACAGTGCCTCTTTCTAGATTTATTGCAATGAACCCTACAATGAAAATGCCTTTCAAAAGGTATCAGGTAGGAAGAGTATTTAGAGACGGACCAATTAAATTAGGTAGGTACAGAGAGTTCTGGCAAATGGATATTGATACTGTTGGAACAAAGTCTATGTTGGCAGATGCAGAGATAATTGCTATGGCAGAATCTTGTTTCAATGACCTTAAGTTAGATATTAAAATTAAAATTAACAACCGAAAGCTACTTAATGGAATTTTAGAACAAGCTGGAATAAAAAAGAACAAAGAAGATGCAATAATTTCCATTGATAAATTAGATAAAATTGGAAATGAAGGAGTGAAGAAGGAACTTCTTGAAAAAGAATTTTTAGAAAAATCAATTGATTCACTATTTTCAATGATTAAAGAAGGCATTACCTTAAAAGATCTTAAGAGCAAAATTACAACAGAGTCTGGCAAAGAAGGATTACAGGAATTAGAAGAAGTTTTTGATTATCTAAAACAAATGGGAATTAAAACTGCTGTGTTTGACGTTTCTTTAGCTAGGGGACTAGCTTACTATACTGGAACAGTATTTGAAATCTTTTTAAAGAAAGGAAAGGTAACTTCTTCTCTCGCTGGTGGCGGAAGATATGATGAAATGATTGGTCAGTTTTTAGGAGGAGGAAGAATCATTCCTGCGGTTGGAATTTCTTTTGGTATTGCTCCTATTATGGATACTCTTAAAGAAATGAATACAGAAATTAAGAAAACTCCTGCTCAAGTTTATGTTATTCCTATGAGCACGATTAAAGAGTCTCTTTCAATTGCTTCAAAGTTACGTGGTACTGGCATTTCTGTAGATTTTTCATTGGGAAAGAAAGGTATGAGTAAAAATTTGCAATATGCTAATGCTTTAAATATTCCTTATGTAATTATTATCGGGGAAGATGAATTAAGTAAGAACAAGATTCTTCTTAGAGATATGAAAACAGGAGATCAAAAATTGTTAACTGTTGAACAAGTAATAAAGAAGTTAAAGAATTGATAATATTTTACAATGGATAATCCACAAAGATTAAAATTAATTGGTTATGTAGTCCTTGCAGTTTTAATTGCTAATTTGTTCCTTTATGCATTCCAATTGGTTAATTGGATTTTCTTCTGGGGAGTTATTATTTTAGGTGCATTATTTGTCTACAAGATATTACCCAAATTAAAGAAAATGAACTAATTTAACCTAGTAAAAACAATTGGTTTTTCTAAAACAATTACAGAATGTTCTGCTTGACTTACTATCCCTCTAGCTTGATCAATTAATGGTGGATGTTCATGTACACAATTAGCCTTAATTAACATCCTTAAAGCAAAATTTGTCTTTGGAGTGCCGAACTTTCTTTCTAACCATCTTTTGGCAAATGGTAAGCCTTTATAGGTTTTAATTTCTTGCAATACTTTACGTGTAATTGGATCTCGAACGCCAGAATCATTTGTTAAAGTAAACACCGTAGCATGGGAACTTTCTTGAACTATTCCTGCTCCAGTGGAAGCAAACGGTTCAATTGCAATAACCATTCCTTCTTCAAGAACATTGGTATTTCCGTTGTCATAATTTGGTATTGAAGGTTTTGAATGAATATTATATTCACCTAGTCCATGTCCTGATAAGTTTTTAACTGGAGAAAACCCATAAGAAGTAATTGTTTCATGAATGACCTTTCCAATTTCTCCTAAAGTAACTCCTGGTTTAACAATTTTCAAAGCATTATTCAAAGCTTCTCTACTGGCTTTAACTAAATCAGAATATTTGCCACTTAAATCTACCGTTAAAGCATTATCAGCAATCATTCCTTCTATATGAACTCCAACATCTAACTTAACAATATGTTCTTCAGAAAGAACTGTTTCATCATTTAAATCAGAACAAGCGTGAGCAGCAGCTTCATTTAATGAGATTTGTGCTGGAAAAGCAATCTGTCCGCCATCTGCTAAAATTTTATCTTCAACCTTATCAAGAACCTCAATTACCTTAGTTCCTACTTGAATTAATGATTTTCCATACTGTAATGCTTCAGCAGCAATCTTGCCCGCTTTGATATGTTTATCAATTGTTTCTTGTTGCATAATAAGAATATCTTACTTACTCTTTTTTAAAATCTTTCGTTTAAACTCTCCCATAATCATCTTCGAAGCGAGTGTTGTCATTTTCATCAAATTCTCCAAAAGAAATTTCTAAAACTTTAATTTTGTCTTCTTTTGCAACTAAACGGTGCTGGGTTTCTTTTGGAATAAAAATTTTTTCTCCTTCATTTAAAGATTTTACTTGGTTTCCAACTTGAACTATAACATTGTTTGTTAAAGCAATCCAAAGTTCTTCCCTTTTCTGATGGGACTGTAATGATAGTTTGCTGTGGGGTTTAACTTCCAGAATTTTAACTGTAGAAATTTCATTATGGGTGAACTGTTCGAAGTTGCCCCATGGTCTGTTTTCAAAGTGGAAATCTTTCATTTTTTCATTTTTCAATTCAAGGAAGTTTATTCAATTCTTTTAATGTGTCTTCTGGGTTTCTTACAGAAATGCAATCTACAATCTTAGATGCAGCAAAGTCATTTCCTCCAGGATAAATTTTATCGCCAAAAAACACAATTTCGGACAAATTTATATTGTGATGATTAGCAAACTGCTTTATGCCCCATTCTTTGTCCAAGCCTTTTTTTGTAATATCTAATGAAGTAGTACCACCAATTTTAATATCATACTTTTCTCCTAAGCAAGGATGTAAGAACTCTGCCCATACTTGTCTTCTCTCTCCATCAGGGTCATATTGTTTTTTAAGTTCTATTGGGGCATTACGTCCTATTGCAGAGAGAGTTATTTGTGACTCCCTATCTTGAAGCTGATCTTCACGAGTTGTCATTGATTCAATCTCAAAATGTTCGATTAGTTTATTCATTGCAGATAAAATTTCACTTTTTTCTTCTCCAGTTAAAGATTGATTATAAATCACTTCATGATTTCCTTCTTTAACAAAAGAACAATTTGTTCCTGTTGTTGCTAAGATATGGTGGGGTTGTTCCACCTTAGAGGAGATCATTTTTAACAAGTCCTCTTTTTTTGTTCCACTAATAAACACAAATTGATAACCTTTCTCTATTAAGGAGTTGATCTTTCCGGCCATTTTATCAGAAATTTGTTGGCATGTTTCACATATGGTTTCATCAACATCAGCAAGGATAATTTTCTTTTTTGACAGATCAATATTTGCTTTAAAATTTATTTTTGCATGTTTATATTTCTCCATTGTATCAGTGGGATACCATTGTCCAATATGGTGGTATGCGGAAATTTCTCCTAGGGGAGCAAGATTTTCAAAACAATCTTTTTCTAAAGAAGATTTTCCTTCTGGTAGCATTTTCAGACAATCAGGTTCAATAATGAACGCACCGGCATTAATTAAGTTTGAGGGGGCATCTTCTCTTTTTGGCTTTTCTACAAAACTTACTATCTTTTCTTCTTCTAATTTTGCAACACCAAAGTTTTCAACATCTTCTCTCTCTGTTAGAACCATAGCAACTTGTGGTGCATTTCTTAAAAATGATTTGTGTAGTGCGGTATAATCAATATCTTTTAATTCATCTCCCCATGTTAAAATAAAAGGCCCATTTAGTTCTTGAGCAGCCATCTTTACTGCTCCGCCAGTTCCTAGGGGAGTATCTTCAACAACATAAGATATGTTTACTCCTAATTTTGATCCGTCACCAAAATAATCTTTAATCTTATCTGCTTGATATCCAATGGAAAGTATAATATTCTTAACTCCATGTTTTCTTAATTGCTCAATGGTATGTTGGATAATTGGCTTGCCTTTCATTGGTAATAGTGGCTTTGGAGTATCATTAGTAAGTGGCCTTAGTCTTGTACCTAATCCACCGGCAAGAATAATTGCTGTTTCTATCATAAAACTTCCTCCAGAACTTTTAAGGACTGTATTTTTTCACCACACACAGATTCAACATTTTTTAAAATAATTCTTTTAGTATCTATCATCCTAATTAACAGCATTAAATTATCATTTAAATGTGTTATGAAAAGTAGAACAAGAATTAACCAAAACCTTTATAAATCAGATTCAATCTGAGCCTAGTGGACGGCCATAGGGGCGTGGTTCACCTGTTCCCATTTCGAACACAGAAGTTAAACGTGTCTCCGTATCGGAGTGTACTGCATTACGCGGGAAATCCAGTAAGCTGTCCACCTTATTTTTCTAACATTTTCATTTTCATTCTTGTTTAAATCTGTTTATCTTTAATACTACAATTCCACAATACTTTTAAAGCAAGTTATTTTAATTTAATGTTATGAAGGCGATTATTTTAGCGGCGGGCTACGCTACAAGATTACACCCATTAACTTTAAATCAGCCTAAACCATTATTGAAAGTTGGAGATAAACCAATAATTGAACATATTCTTAAGAAAATTGAAAAAATCGAAACTATTGGGCAAGTGTTTATTGTTACAAACGAAAAGTTCTATCCTACTTTCTTAGAATGGAGAGAAGGATTTAACAGTCATTTAGATATTGAGATTGTTAATGATCGTACAACTTGTAATGAAGATAGGCTTGGAGCGATTGGAGACATTAATTTTGTTATTAAAACTCAAAACATTCAAAGCGATTTATTAATAGTTGGTGGAGATAATCTTTTTGAAGAAGAATTAACAGATTTTGTTCATTTCTTCAAAGAAAAGGGAAGTTCAATATTACTTAATGATGTTAATTGTAATGATTTAGCTAAACTTTATGGGATTGTTTCATTAAATGAAAACAGCCAAATCACAAATTTCATTGAAAAACCAGAAGAACCAGAATCAACGTTAGCATCAACTTTAATTTATGCTTTGAAAAAAGAACATCTTCCTACGATTCGTGAAACAATTGAATTGGGTAAGGCAGATAGAGCAGGAGATTTTATTGCTCATTTATCCAAAAAAAGTCAGGTTTTTGGTAAAAGTTTAAATGGTAGGTGGTTTGACATAGGTAGCATTGATCAATTAAAAGAAGCAGAGGAGTTTATGTATAAAAATGGATGATATTGTATTAAGAGTTGGTGGAAAGGCTGGAACTGGATTGGTAACGGCTACTAACATACTGACAACTATTGCTTTAAAATCAGGTTATCAAATATTTTCTAGTAAAGATTATGCTTCTCAGATTAGGGGCGGTCATAATTATCATACTATCCGTATCTCCAAAGAAAATGTTGATGCAGATTCAAATGAAATTGATATTCTAATTGCTTTTGACCAACTTACTTTAGATAAACATATTGGTAGTGTTAAAGAAAAAGGCATTGTTTTAATTAATGAAAACATCAAATTTGAAGAAACAAATGAAATTAATTTTGTTAAAATAAACATTCTCGAGATTGAAAATAAATTAAACCAAAAGAATCTTCATAATGCAATATTTTCTGGAGCCGCCGTAAAGATCTTAGGATTTCAATGGGAAATTTGTGAAACAGTTATTAATAATCATTTTAATCATAAAAAAGAATTACTAAGATTATTTAGAGAAGCTTCTTTACTTGGTTATAATCAAGCAAAGGTTTTCTTTGAATATTCTTCTCAAAATACTGATGAAAATTTAAGTTTAATTAGTGGTAATGATGCTATCTCTCTTGGAGCATTAAAAGCAGGATTGACTTTTCATGTTCAGTATCCCATGACTCCTGTTACGGGAATTTTACATTATCTTGAAAAAGAATCAGCCAAAAACAAAAAGATTACAGTTATTCAACCGGAAGATGAAATTGCAGCAATTAACATGGCTTTGGGAGCATCTTATTCTGGAGCAAGAGCAATGACTGCTACTTCTGGTGGGGGATTTGCATTAATGATTGAATCTGTGGGATTAGCTGGAATGGCAGAAGTTCCTCTGGTTATTATTGAGGGTCAAAGACCTGGACCATCTACGGGACTACCTACAAAAACAGAGCAAGGTGATTTGAAGTTTGTTGTAAATGCTGGCACCGGAGACTTTCCATTAGCAGTAATCGCTCCAAGTACAATTGAAGAATGTTATACTGAAACAAAAAGAGCATTTTATTTCGCAGAGAAATATCAACTTCCAGTAATAGTTTTAGTGGATAAACACTTAACTGAAAGTTTTAAATCTACTGATTTAAGCACAGAAGAAAAAGAGTTTACTTTCGATTACAATAAAAGAATAAATATAATTACCAAAATTAATGACACCCAGTTAAACGAAGTTGGATTGTTTAAACGTTATGATCCTAAAGAAACTGGTAGGACCTTACCAGGAACAAAAGATGGGGTTTATACTTGTGCTGGAGATGAACACAATGCTGTAGGACAAATTATTGAAGATCCAGAAATACGTATAGAAATGGTTCATAGAAGACTTGAAAAAACAAAGTTAATTGAAAAAGAACTTCCCTTGCCAGAATTAATTGGTCCTGAAGATGCAGATTTAACAATTGTTTCTTGGGGCAGCAATTTTGGAGTAATTAGTGAAGCAATTAATATATTAAACAAAGAAGAAAAGAAAGTTAACTTTCTAAATATTAAGTATGTGTTACCCTTTCAAAAAGAGGCTATTAAATCATTATTATCAAAAGCAAAGAAATTGTTATTGATCGAAAATAACATTGTTGGTCAGCTTGGACAGTTAATTGCAGAAAATACAGGCATTGTAATTGAAAACAAATTTTTAAAGTATAACGGCCAAACGTTTAATGTTAATGAAATTTATCAAGAAGCTAAAAGGTGGTTGGGTTAAATGGTAGAACTAAAAGATTTTAATAGGCAAGAATCACCTAACTGGTGTCCCGGATGTGGTAATTTTGGAATTATTGTTGCTGTGAAAAACACACTTACAGAACTTAACTTTACACCAGAAAATACTGTTTTAGTTTCCGGAGTTGGTTGTTTTGCTAAACTGCCTTATTGGGTTAGGGTTAATGGTTTTGTGGGATTACACGGAAGATCTTTACCAGTAGCACAAGGAGCAAAGTTAGCTAATCCAAACTTAAATGTAATTGCTTTTGGTGGTGATGGTGACGGCTATGGTGAAGGGGGAAACCACTTTCTTCATGCTTGCAGAAGGAATGTTAACATTACTTATATTGTACATAACAATTCTGTTTTTGGTTTAACTACAGGACAATATTCTCCAACAGCAGAAAAAGGAAGAAAAAGTAAATCTTCCTTGCTGGGTTCAACTGAGCAACCAGTTAATCCTCTTGCTTTGGCAATAGCTTCTGGGGCAACATTTGTAGCTAGGGCATATGCTGGAAATCTTAAAGAAACAGTAGAAATTATGAAAAAAGCAATTCAACATCAAGGATTTGCATTTGTTGATGTTATTCAACCTTGTCCTTCTTATATGCCTCAACACGATCTCAAATATTTTCAAGAACAGATTGTTTACGTTAAAGAAGGTTTAGAAAGGTCAAGTAAATTAAAGGCAATGGAACTTGCTTTTAAGGATGATAAGATTTATTGTGGAATTATTTATTCTGGTGAGAAAGAATGAACGCTTTGATTTTGGCTGCTGGTTTTGGAATTAGATTAGAAAGGGACGTTAATGATTATCTGGATAGTCAGGGATTATGTTCTGAATTTTTACGTAGCCAAGTTGCAGGAAAACCGAAAGCTTTAGTTCCTATAAAAATCGGTGCTGAAGAAAGAAAGCCTTTGATATCTTATCAACTCTTACAATTGCAATCGGCTGGGGTTCAACCGGAAAAGATTTATATCTATACAAATAAGTTATATCAACAACAATTTTTGGACTGGGCCAGATCAGTTGGCATCCCTGAGGATAATGTTCTTGAGAACGGCGTGATTTGTAATGATGAGCGAAAGGAACAAACTCGCGATATGCTTGATGCCATTAAATTAATTGGAACTGAAAGACCATTATTTGTTCTAGCATCTGATACATTAATTCATCAACAGGAAGGTCAGATTTATGGTCTTGATAAAGTTACTAGAATTTATCGGGAACAATGCAAGTCAGTGATTACTGGTTATTACAAGTCTAGTGGCGCTTGCAATCATGGGATTTTGGAAACGGATGAAGAAAATAGTTTAATCAGTTTTGCTGAAAAGCCAAATGGTGTTGAATCCGGAATTGTAAACAGTTCTGTTTATTTGTTTAGTCCTGAAGTTTTGGGAATTATATTGGGAAATCTAGATCAGTTGTTAGACTATAATAATCCTCTTCAGTTTTCACAATTGTGGCCCTTTTTTAAAGTAGCAAGGGTTTCTAGTAGGACAGATGTTGGAAGACTTGAAGATGTTTTAAGATTAAATGGTTTTACAGAGGTTCAAAAATGAACATAACAATTGTTGGCACAGGTTATGTTGGACTTGTAACTGGTGCGCTATTTGCAGATCGAGGAAATCATATTACTTGTGTTGATATTAATCCAAAAATTATTGATAAACTAAACAATGGAGAATTACATATTTATGAGTCTGGACTTAAAGAGATTGTTATCAGAAATGTTAAAAATAATAACCTTTCGTTTACCACTAATCTTAATGATACAGTAAAAAATTCAGAGATAATTTTTTTAGCAGTTGGAACTCCTTCTAATGAGGATGGTTCTTTTAATTTAGATTATCTGAAAAAAGCAGCAAGTGACGTTGGTGAAGCACTCAAAAATGTTTCTGGGTTTAAGGTTGTTATTTGTAAAAGTACTGTTCCTCAAGGAACTTATAAGCTGTTGTCCTCAATAATTGATGAAAAGGTTAAAGGAAATCATAATTTAAGATGGGCTTATGTGTCAAATCCTGAAACCCTGGCTGAAGGTAGCGCTGTAAGAGATTTTGCTAAACCAGATAGAATTATTATTGGGACAGATTCAGAGCTGGCATATAATTTAGTAAAGGAATTATATTATCCATTTATAATTAAGAGAGATAGAATTATTCGCGGTTCTCCTGCAGACGCAGAGTTAGCTAAACTATTTTCTAATACTGCCTTGGCGGCAAGAATAGCTACTGTTAATGAGTTTGCTAGAATTGCTGAGGTGACAGAAGGAGCAGATATGGATAATATCAGAAGAATGGTTTGTAGCGATTTCCGTATTGGTTATAATTTTATGTTTCCTAGTCCTGGCTATGGGGGAAGTTGTTTCCCAAAAGATATTCAAGGAGTAGTAAATAAGGCTAAAAGTGATGGGTATCACCCCCATTTGTTAGATAAAATCCATAATTCTAACGAGTGTCATAAAGATTATATTGGTGAGAAAATTAAAACTATGTTATCTGGTGTTGAAGGAAAGAGTGTTGCTATTTGGGGGGTAACGTTTAAACCTAATACTGATGATATTCGTGATGCTCCTGCTCTCAAAATTGTTGAAACATTGGTTTCTGCAGGTGCTAAAGTTACAATTTATGATCCTAAAGATTACAAAGCTCGAGAAATGTTTGAAAATAAAGTAGATTTTGTTAATGATAAATACGAAGCCGTTACCGAAGCAGACGCTTTAGTACTTTTAACTGAATGGAAAGAATTTGATGCACCTGACTTTGCTAAGTTAAAGAATTTAATGGTGGGGAACAATTTATTTGACTTCAGAAACCGATGGTTGCCAGAAGCAGCTAATAGAAATGGTTTTAATTATTACGGGGTTGGTAGAAATTATCTCTTATAAAGACTTTTATAACTATTTTGTTAATGGTTTAACAAAAGTAGTGCTGAATAACCATAATTATTTTAAAGGGGCATTTCCTAATTTTTAAGATGAAGATTCTTGTTACTGGTGCTTCGGGATTTATTGGGAGTAATCTTGTTAGTTTGTTGTCTGAAAAAGGATATTCTGTTAGGTGTTTTGTTCGTAAAAGTAGTAAAATTGATTTGATCTCGGGATACAAAAATGTAGAAATATTCTATGGAGACATGAAAAATGAAAGTTCTTTGTTTGAAGCAACTAAGGATATAGCGGTCGTTATTCATTTAGCTGCATCAACTTCTGAAAAAGCCTCGGCAAAATCTGAAAGCCATGAAGTAAATGTGCAGGGTGCGAAACATTTAGTTAAGGCTTGTCAAAAAAATAAAGTTAATCGATTAATTGTTGTAAGTTCTCAATCTACTAAACGTAAAAGGCAAGGCAATTATGGGCTTACTAAAAAATTGGCAGATGAAGTTTTTAAGAACTCAGGGTTGGACTGGACAATCTTTAAACCAAGCTTAGTGTATGGTCCAGGTTCTAAAGGGTTATTCACAAAAATATTAAAATTGATTAAAAGCCTTCCTGTAATTTTCATAATTGGTTCTGGAAAATATAAATTACAACCTACATATGTAAATGATTTAGCTGTAGCTTTAGTTTCAATTATAGATAATAAAAAAACAATAGAAAAAACATACGATCTTGCTGGAAAGGATCAAGTTCAGTTTAAAGAATTAATAAAACAAATTAATCAAGAGCTTCAAATGGAAAAGAAGTTGGTTCATGTTCCTTTTTGGTTGTGTTATTTAGGAGTAAAGTTTCTGTCTTTATTAACCAAAAATCCTCCCATAACAATAGATAATCTTCTTGGTTTAATTCAAGAAACAGAGATTGACTTAAATCCGGCAATAACAGATTTTGATTATTCTCCGATTAGTTTACAACAAGGAATAAAACAAATGTTGTGGGATCTATCATTTTATCCAGATAAGAAAAGAATTGGAATCATTGGTTTGGGAAAGATGGGGTTACTTCATGCATCAATTGTTAATTATCTTCCAAACACCCAAATTGTAGCTTTGTTTGATGTTAGCTCTAAAGTGAAAAATTATATTTACAGTATGAACATTAAAGCTCCTTTCTTTAATGATGTTGACAAATTTCTGGAAAGTACAGAAATGGATGCCGTATTTATTTCTGTGCCTCCAGCATTTACTTGGTCAATTATTGAGAAATGTGCAAAGCGTAACATAAACTTCTTTGTGGAAAAGCCCTTGGCAAGTAGTTTGGAATATGCTCAAAAAATTGTGGATGTTACAGATGAAAAAAATCTAATAACTAGTGTGGGTTATATGTATAGTTATAAAGAAATTATTCTAAAAGCAAAAGAAATTATTGATTCTAACATCCTTGGAAAGGTAATTGCTTTTGAGGCTACAGCTTACATCACTCAGGTATTGTCGCCTAAGAAAGGGTGGAGGTATCAAAAAAGTACTGCGGGTGGTGGATGTATGAGTTTACACGGGACACATCTTCTATATTTGTTATATTTTTTCTTTGGCTTACCAAATAAAATATTATCCCGATTGTTTTATCCCTATTCTGAAGTGGAAGACAAAGCTTTTGCTAAATTACTTTATGGTTCTGGAATTAAAGGCAAGATTAAAGTTTCATGGAGTGAAGAAGGTTTTCCAAAGTTAACAAATAAAATAAAGATTATTGGCGAAAATGGAACTTTAATTATTAATGAAGAAGATTTAATCCTTAATATTGATACAAAAAAAGGCCCATATAACGACGGTCAAACAGTAATTGCTCGTGATGAACTACATTTTGCCTCGTTTGAATTGGGGGGGGAGGGTTATTTCACTCAAGATCAAGATTTTATTAAAAGTTTGTTCAAACAAAACCCAGTTAAAGTAAATGTAGAAGATGCCTATAACGTACAAAAATTGCTTCAATGTATATATGACTCGTTTGAGCAAAAGAAGGAGATTACTTTAAAATGAACGTCCCAGGACTCTTAATAGGAGGTCAAGAAAAAAAAGAAAAGCTTGACAATATTGATTTAAGTTATGAGAAAGGAACCAAGGATTTTCTAATTTATAACGATTCTGATATTATTAAAAAATTGTCCTCCTTCAAAAATATTGAAAGTTATGCAATTGTTCCTGACGTTAGTAGTTATGTTCGAGATATGACAAAACATGGAATGGTGGGTATGGGGATAAGAAAAATTAAATCCTTGGGGTTATTTAATTTATTAAGAATTTCGCTTTCAGCTATAACAAAAATAAGAAAGATTTTAAAACAGGATTTTAAGGTTCTTCTTCCAATTCTGGTGAAGGTTGACTATTTAGAATTGAAGAAATTAAAACCCAATCATGTTTTTTTGCATTATCAAATGACAGATTTGGCTTTAGCAAATGATAACAAAGAATTAATTAGCAAATTTTTGTCTTTAAATCTGGGATCTGCTAAGTTAGGCCTTATGACACAAAATTTATCATTACTAGAAGAAAAATTAGAAAAATGGGGATTGAATGCAGCTTCTATACTTGCTCCTTTTAATTATAACGGGTTTGCTATGCGTAATTCTAAAGAAGAATGTGAAAAGATGGTTAAAACAAAAAACAAAAATTATTTTTCATTTACTTTTACTTCTAATGCAAATTTGGCCAATGAACTAAATTATTTACAAAATATTGGTTTAAAAAGGAACTTCATATTAATAAAAGATTAAACATTATCTTTTCCATCTCTTATTCTCTACAACATCTATCATAAATTCTGTTAAGTCAACCATTTCTTTAATCATTTTGTTTGCTCTTTCATTCCAGATTTTTTTTGCATTTGGGTCATCTAAAATCTCAATTGTTTGTGCCAATGCTTTATCTTGACTTTTGTACCAGCGCACTACCTTGTATTTATTTTGAAGTTCGTTGATATATCCTCTTTCAGAGGTAGAAAGATAAATTGCAGGAGTGCCAAGTAAAGCTGCTTCATTGGCCATTGTAGCACTTTCACCAACAAACAAAGATGCGAAAGCTAAGAGGTCGTGCATATCCTTGTATTCAATATTAAGTTTGTATTGGTTTAAACTTTTGGGAAGTTTTTCTTCTGAAGAGATTATAATTTTAGTGTGCTTCTTAATCTGTTCAATAAATTCTTTAATATTCTTAAATCCATAGTCTTTTTTATCATGGTTGCCAGTCCAAGATACAAGTCGAATAATTGTATAATTCTCTGGTAAATTATATTTTTTCAATACTTCTTTATTGGCTTTAAACTGGTTTGGATGAAGATAAGCTAATTTTTGATAACCATTATATGTAATGTGGTGACCATTAACCTTACCTGTATATGATATTGGAGTATAAACTGCATTAGCAAGAGGATAACAGACCATATTTGTCAAGTTTGAAACTTCTGTGTCCCAGAAAATAAGAGAAGGCACACGTAAAATTTTCCCCATTATCGCAGTGGTTGGACCTTGTTCACTGATGAGAAGATCTGGTTTGAATTTTTTGGCCAACTTATAAAATTCTCTGTTACGCTTGAATAATTCAATAAAACGTCCAAAAAATCCTTTTTGCACATTACTTATTTTCTTGTATGGGATGTTATACTCATCCAATAGGTCTAGGGTGATATCTTTATTTCGTGTTGTGACTAGAATTTGGTGTTTTCTCTTTTTCATTTCTTCAATAAAATACTTAAAAAAGTGAACATGTGCTGGATGGAGTATGTCAATAATAATTTTCATTTCTTTTCCTCGGAATTTAATTTATCTAACCATTGGATATACTTTCTTGTTCCTTCATCTAAAGAAACTTTTTGTGTGAAATTGAGAACTCTTTTAGCTTTACTTATATCGAAACTTCTATCTAAGGTCATGGTTTTAAGCCTGTGTAAATTAATTGGCATCTTTTTATTCTTAATAATCAATTGGATGAACTCAAAAAACAAGGCAATTAAAAGCCCTACAAAATAGGGGATTTTGATTGGCTTTTTAACCCCTAACACTTTTGTTAATGTATTAATAAACTGGTTCATGCTAATGGCTTTTCCACTAATAATAAATGTCTCAAAATTGACTTTTTTTAATTTAATGATCTCTCCTGATTTTATTAAAACGTTCACAAAATCGTCAATATAAAGGTAATTCAACCGATTTTCCCCATTTCCTACAATCATAAATTTATTTTTTCTAAGTCCCTGAATTATATTAAAGAAACTGCCTTTCTCTCTTGGGCCATAGATACTGCTAGGTCTAAGAATAATAATTTTTAGTTTTGATGATTGTGCATACTTTTGGCAAATATTTTCCATTTTTAATTTTGATTTACCATATTGGTTTATGGGAAAACATTTTGTTGATTCTTGCCCTTCTTTAACATCACCAAGAGCAGCAACACTGCTAACAACAACAATTTTATCAACATTATTTATTTTGGCCGCTTTAAGAAGATTTTCTGTTCCTTTAACATTAACTTGATCAAACAGTTCATCTTTTGGTTGGGCACCACCAATATATCCTGCTAGGTGATAAATCGTGTCTATATTTTCTGTGGCTTTTTTAAGAGATTCTATGTTTGTTAAATCGCCCTCAATAATTTTAATTCCAGCATTTTTAAAGGATGGATCTAAAGAACTTTTATTTCGAATTAAGATTGCAATTTCACTATCTTTATCTATTAAAGCTTTAACTAAGTGAGTACCGATAAATCCTGTAGGCCCAGTTATTAAATCCATTTTAATTGATTTTAGTTTATCTTAATCCATCCTTCAATTTTGTTAAATAGAATCATTAAGTTTATATAGTTAATGAAAGATTTTTAAAGTAAATTCTACTCCAGGAGGAAATTTAGTTGAAATCTAAAGCGCTAAAAATTGCTGAACATTTAACAAGGTATCAGCAGAAGGATGGACTAATTGATCCATTGCTAAATAAACCTATTAGAAACAGTTATGGAAATGCCTTTTACGCTTTATTATGTGCGACTATTTATCAGAATACTAAATATCAAGATACTAAAAAAAAGGTTTGGTTGAAGAGGGCAATTAAAGCCATTGACAATGAACTAAAATCTGTTGACAACAGATCAAAACTTTCTGGAGTATTTAGATGGGAATTTAAGAATTACGCTTTAATTAATTCTTTTTTAATCCTAAAGGAAGAACTTCCGTTAAAAACAGGGAAAAGAATAGTGAATGTCCTTACCAGTTGGTTAAATACATGTTCTTTTCAAAGTAATTGGGTGGCTATGCGAATGTTGAATCACCATTTACGTTACTTAACTTTTGGTAAAAAAAAAGATTTAATGCGTTCATCTTTTGAAGCTAAAATTTTACTAAGAAGACAATTAAAAAATGGTTTTTTCCCAGATGATATTAACAGTAATTCATTCCAGTACCACGCATATGTTCTTTCTTTGCTTTATCAATACTATGATTTAACTAAAAATGAAAGAATTAAACAGGCATTTCTGAAGGGAGTGGATTTTATTATTAGTTTTATTAACCCAGAAGGAGACTTTTCCTATTATGGGCGTGGTCAAGAACAAATTTTTGGTTATGGAGCACTAATTCATTCATTAAGTGGAGCTTACAAAATAACCACAGACCCAAAATATTCTCAGTTGGCAAAATTAGTTTTTTCTTATTCAAATAAATATAACCAAAGGGATAATAAGAAGAATAACAATGGAACTAACAAGGTAAGTACTAATTGGCCAATTGTGATTAATAATTCTGAGGATAAAAAGGCCGGTTGGTATTTATATAATAATAAAATAGATTATTTATCTTTTTATGCCTTGTATCTTTTGCTAGCTTCTAAAAACTTAAAAGAAAAAGCAGGATTGAAAAGAAAAGTTAATACTAAGGAAAAAACATTGAACAATAATCAGAATTATAACCACTTTCATACTCAAAACTATATTGCGATTGCTGCGGGTGGCAAGGATTCTTCAGAAATTGGAGGGATCGCCAACATTTTTCCAAAAGTTTTCCCCACACAAGGTGGCCCACCAACATTCTTATCCAAAGAACAACGTGATTATTCATTAAATTACTTGGGTCCATTATTTAAATCAAAAAACCCAATATTTCAGAAAGCAGGAAAGACTATAGTAAAAAAGAATTTCGTAAAATTAATTTATAATTTAGAAAAATTTAATCTTACTTATTTTTATGACTTTAATCAGGGAGTTAAATTAGAAGTTTGTATCTCTCCCAAAGAAGAAATCACTATTGTTCCTTTACATTTAATTAGTTTTAATAAACCCAATGTTAATACTAATGCAAATTTGGATCTGAATTTGAAATTAACTGAGAAAGGAGAAATTTATACACCTGATGGGGTTGCTCGAATTTATGAAAGCAAGGAAATAAAAATAAGGGACCCATTTAAATATAACCTTCAATTGTCAAAAAACCCTTCTGTGTCTCATATATTCTCGCGGAAGATTAGTTTTGTTCAATGGGCAATTTATAAATTTAACAAAACAGTTTATTTGGGACTAAGTTTACTATTTAAACTTCTTTTTCGATCAAAAGACTTTTCCCTGTTACTTAAATATTATAAATCAACAAAAAGATATTATCAAAAATGAATTTTAATGATATCCCTCCAAAACTGTGTAATTATTGTGGTGCTTGTGTATTTGTTTGTCCAAAGAAATGTCTTTCAATTAATCAGGCAGAGAAGATTAAATTTGATGTTAAAGAATGTATTGATTGCGGCTTGTGTGTAAAGAATTGTCAGGGGATATCTTTTGATTTTCCCAAAATGCAAAAACATTTCTTTCAAGAAAGCAAATTTGATGAAGAAGTTGGAAATTATCAAGAAATTTATATTGGGCAAAGTAAAAACCAAGAAGTTCTCAAAAAAAGTAGCTCAGGAGGAATAATTACTACAATTATCATTTCTGCTTTTAGAAAGAAAATAATCAACAGCGTTATTTTTGTTGCTAAAGATCCCAATAATCCTTTTGGTTATAAACCAATGATTGCTCGGAGTGAAGAAGAATTTCTAAATAATAGAACGCGTTCATTATACCGAATTGTTTCCATGGTTCAAATATTGAAAGAGATTAAGCCGGAAGATAAGAATCTAGCTTTTATTGGTTTGCCTTGTCATATTGAAGCGGTACGAACATTACAAGCTAATGGAAATGCATTAGCTAAGAAAATCACATTAAATTTAGGAATTTTTTGTGGTTTAAATCAAAGTGTTCAGGCTACTAATTTTTTAGTTAAAAAAACCAAAGTAAAGAAAGAACACATTAAGGAATTGGGCTATCGTGGCCCGGGATGGCCAGGTGGTTTTCACTTAATAAAAACTAATAACCAATTAATTAAAATTGATAAAGACACCGTTGATTTTACTAACTATTTATTTATTTTACCAAGATGCCTTCTTTGTTACGACTTCACGAATGAATTTGCAGACATTTCTGTTGGAGATGCATGGTCTAAGTTGCCTTCAAAAGCAGGATGGTCAGAAATAATTGTTAGAACAAAACTTGGAGAAGAAATAATTAACAATATTAGAGAAGAATTTGTCATTCAAAAATCTTCTCTTAAAACTTTAAAGGCATCTCATCCTGGAAACTTTTCTTTTAAGAAAAAAGGAATTTTTTACCGGTTTAAGAACTCTAAACACTTTCCAAAAATAAACGTTTCTCCTCCTAAATTAAATTTTAAAACGAAGGTTTTTTCATATTTGTACTTCTTGTTTATTAGAAGAATGGGTACAAAACTAACAAGAAAAATTGCCTTACTTATTCCTCTAAAACTTTTTGGAAAAAGTATATTTGTTTTCAAGCAAGTTGTTCGATTTATTCTAGTTAAAAGAAGGTAACCAAGAAAACGTGTTATTTTATTAAGAATCTATAAAACTTAACAAAAAACGGATATGTTGAAGGAAAAACTTTAATTATTGCACATCCACCGTAAGCCAGCACGGACTTTAATGTAAACATTGGAGTTTTTAATCCTTTTTTAAGATCGTGATGAATTTTTGTTTTAGACTTATTTTGTAAAATAGTAGCATTAAACCTAGCTACCTCTTTTAGTACTTCTTTTGGACTTTTGAAATTATTACCAATTATTCCCGCATAAGTTTCCAGATCACTCCATCCTTCTAGCTTCTTGCCTTCTTTAATTGCCATGTGCCAAATTGCTGTGCCAGGGTACGGGAACATTATGTTTGTGGCAGCATTGACTATTAGTGGATTAAATTGTAAAACATACCTTAACGTTTTTCTAATAGATTTTCTGGAAGAACCTGGTAGTCCAGCAATACAAAAGAATTTAACATTGACTTTTCTTCTAACCAAATTTTCAACATCTTCTTTTAATTTTCTTAAGTCTACAGTTCCTTTACCAATCTTTTTTAACACTTCTCTATCAGCAGATTCTAAACCAGTTCTAACTTCAATGCATCCATTTTCAGCAAAAGCTTCAATAATTTCTTCATTTAAATGTTCTGGCCGCACTTCACAACCCCACTTAAATCCTCTTTTGCCCATTTCTTTACAAACTTCTTTTGTCCATTCTTTGTTCATACCAAAAACTTCATCAATTATAAAAAAATATTCATACTGTTGTTTTTTCATTAAATCTAATTCTTGTCTAACTTGATCTAAGCTTTTTTCTCTAAATTTCCCTCGAAATCCTTTCCTAAAGCAAAACACACAATTAAATGGACATCCTCGACTTGCTTCAAATACTGAAGTTCTCTTAAATTGATATCCTTCTGGAGAAGTAGGCCAAGAATAATGTTTTGGATCTAACTCATCATAACGTAAGATTGGTAATTGGGTCATGTCTTCTACTGTGGCACTTTTTTCTCCAACTATCCATTTATCATTTTCACGCCAACAAACAGTGTCTAAATCAACTCTTTTCCCTTCTTCAATTTGTTGGATCAATTTTGTTGTTTCTAAATCTGGCTCTCCACGAACAATATAATCAATTTTTGAATTGAAGAATGTTTCTGGTTTTACTGAACCATGTGGACCAACCAGAATTATCTTTATATTTGGATTAATTTCTTTAATTTGATTTGTTTTAACTCTTGGTAGATCTTCATCTATAGTTCCATCTTGCCAAAAATGGTATGATGGAGCACTACAAAAAATTAAGATTTCAGCATGTTTAATGTCTTCCTTAATATTGGAAATTTCTCTGTCTTCTCCCCACAAATCAATTAATTTGCTTTCTACATTATTTCTTCTAAGATCTGCATCAATATACATTAATTCTTGTGGTAAAAGTGGGTCATACTTCCTTAATCTGCCTATTTTAGTAAGGTTTCTCCAATTAATATTTATTATTAAAACTTTTGCCATAATATTTCATCACAATATAGTTTGAATATAAACTTTTTGATTCCACAGTTTACATTTAAGAACATTCCTAACTGTTTTCTAACGTTTAACGCTTCTTTTACTCTATTTGGTTTTTCTCGCTCTGAAACCAATTCGCATTCCAAATGTTTTGTTATAAGCTTTCGAAAGATTCATTATTTCTAGAATTTTAGAAGTCGTTCTAAAAATTACCTTTGGCAACCACCATAACCATGGAAAGCGCGTTTCAATTAAGTCTTTATCAATAATATAAACAGATTCGGCGTCTTGTTCTTCAATTATTAGACCTTGTGATGTTAATAATCTTCTTAAACTTCTTGGTGTGAAGCGATGTTCTGGTACATTTCTTCTCTTATGGAATAACCAAGATAAGATAGTTACAGGTAGATTTAATAAATTCGGGCCCGTGATTATAAATTTGCCTCCTGGTTTTAATACTCTTATTGCTTCTGCTATTGCTTTTGGAATAGAACTTTTGTCATAAGTATGTTCTATTGCTGAATAAGTAACGATATAGTCAAATGTTGAGTCTTTATAGTTTAAAGATTCTCCGTTACCTAAAACTAAATGTGGAAGTTGAGATTTCTTCAAAGATTTTTCTTGAACACACTGGTTTAATTTTAATCTTGCTTGCTTAAGTTGATCCATGTCTAAATCTAAACTAATAACCTTGGCTCCCCGAAGTGTAAAGAAAACATCAGAAACCATTGTTTTTCCACATCCAATGTTCAAAATCTTCTTTCCTTTAAGGTTCCCTTTTACTAATCGCCTATCAACTGAGGATGATTGAATGTAGTATTTCGGTGTGGTTTTTAATAGGTGTTGAGGAATTTTAAGTGTTGGTGTCATTTGTTTTTAACTCCCTCCTTATTTCTTCAAAGTCTTTCTTATTTAAAAATAATGCAAAGACCAAAAGCGTTTGTAAATATTTCAATACTAAAAAGATTAGCAAAACGCTTAAGGAAATCTGGCTTGGAATTCCAATTAAGTTATAAAAATATACCGAAGCCCCTTCACGGATTCCAAGCCCGCTAATAGTAATTGGGATGAATGATGCAATCGTTGCTAAAATATTAATGATGAAAATATTAAATATGTTGACTTCAACATTAAAAGAGAGGAATAAGAAATAAAATAAGATTGCAGAAAATAGGAATTTAATTGTTGTCAAAAAAACATTTATTGCAATCAACTTTTTCTCTCTTCTAAAAAAGTAGGATAATGTTTTAGAGAACCCTTTAAACCTTCCAGAATATTTTCGAAATATAAATTTCTTAATAAAACTTAAACCCATCTTTGAAAGAGCAAAGTAAATGATTAAAATAATAGTGATAATTACAATTAACATTCTAAAAGCATTCGTTAAGTTTAGGAAAACAAAATAGCCCAATGCTCCAAAAATCGTTAAAATACTAATAGTTATGATTTTATCTAGGATTACTAAGGATGTTGATTTCCCTAAATCTATCCCCTCTTTCTTAAGAAAGAAGACCATAGATAATTCACCAATTTTGCCTGGAATAAAGCTTGCTATAGCGACACTCACTAAATAATCTTTAAACATTCTCCATACAGACGTTTTCTTTTTAAAAGGAATTATTAAAATTGAATAATTTAATGAACCCAATAAGAAAATTAAGATATTGACAACAATTATAATTGGTAAAAATAGTAGGTTCATGTCTCCTAATGTGTTTAGTATGTTTGGAAGTCCAATTTTGTACAGTACAAATAAGAAAATTGAGACCCCTACTATCAGTTTAATTATAAACGACATACTTGACTTAAATTTCATTTTCTCATTTCCTTTCCATATCGGCTAAAAACCCAAATGAGATGATCTGAATTCCAGTCATAAAGCACAAGGCGCATAGTATTACTCTTGGGATTCCACCTACGTCTCCAGTATCTAACAAAGTTAAAAAGATCCAAATCCCTAATATTAATCCAAGAAATATAAAAAAGAATCCAATTCTACCAAAAAACTTCAACGGTTCAAAATCTCGATAAATTCTCAATATGTTAATCCATGCTTTAATTGCATAATCAAAAGAATTCTTAAATAGTCGGCTTTCTCTAGTTTTGTTAGTAACAATAGGAATTTCTACAATTCTCATTTTTTGTTTTCCTGCTCTAATTAATTGTTCTTGTGTATAAGTAAACTGGTTAATTAGGGGAAGTCGGGCCACTTCTGGTGTAAATGCTCTAAACCCAGAAGTGGTATCTGTTAATTTTGATTTTAATAATTTTGAGAATACTTTTGCAAAAGCCACGTTTCCTATTTTTTTCATAATAGATCCAGAATAATTACCTTTCTCAAATCTACTTCCCATTGCGATATCATGACCTTCTTCAATCATTTTGATCATTAAAGGGATGTATTTTGCAGGATATTGTCCATCAGCGTCAGTATGGACGATAATGTCAGCTTTTAATTTTAAACATTCTTTCATTTCTCTTTTGAATGTTTCTGCTAAACCCAAATTTCTGTTATTTGATATTACTATAGCTCCTTTTTCTTTAGCGACCTTAACTGTTTTATCTTTTGAACCATCATTTAAAACAAGTAGAATATAATCATAACTTGTTTCTGACATGACCCCTTTAATTTCATCTAACACAAGCGGGAGAGTTTTTTCTTCATTATATGCTGGAATCGTGATTACTATTTTCATTCTTGAAGTCTAGAACCATAAACTATTTAAATATCTTTTGAAATTATGTTTTTTTACAGATGCAAGTATTAACTTTATTGTTCTTTTTTTTGTACTTATGGGGCTTTGGGTTTACTTTTACTTCTTTTTTAAAAGAGTCTAGTAACATCTTTGAGAGAAACATCATGCGGTTAGGTGTTGGTTTAGGAATTTTTATTATCATTGGCGTTATCTTAAATTTGTTAGAAATTCCTATAGATTGGAGAATTTTTTTGGTTTTAAGTTTGATTTATCCTGGTTTTAAACTATTTCAAAAGATTCGGGCTGGAGAATTAAGCACAAAACTAAATTTTTCACAATTTAAATTAACAAAAAGTAACTTAAATATACTTATCGTACTCCTTATTTTCTTTTTATCTTTTTATATGTATGCTAGCGGTTCTTTTGCTTATCCTTATTTTGAAGATGATGATCCTTGGACCCACTCTCTTTCAGTAAAATATATTGCTACTGAGAAAACTTTAGACGAACCACAACATTTTGATTTTAAATATCTTGACCCTTACCCTCCAGGATATGGTTTAATCATGGGAACGTTACATCAAACGAGCTCTTCTTTAATGTGGACCTTAAAGTTTTTCAACGCATTGATAATTGCATTAGGATTATTGTTTTTTTACTTTTTCGCTAAAGAGTTTATGAACAGTAAGAACATGGCATTATTTTCTACTTTTATTCTAGCAGCTATACCTTGTTACTTTACTCATTTTGTTTGGGCACTTGTCCTTGCTCCGCCAATGTTTTTTGTTTCAATGTATTATTTAGAATGGATTAAGTACGATTCAAAATCATTATATGTTGCAGGATTAGCCATTGCTGGACTACTTTTGACTCAACCTTCAATGGCTTTTAAGGCGGGAGTTCTTTTATTGGTTTACTTTATAATTAAGAACGTAATTCACAAAATAAACTTAAAACAAACTCTTTATGCCTGCGTCTTAGGAATTTTAGTTTCTTTATTATGGTGGTTTAAACACGGGATGGGTATGGTTTTAAGAGGCGCAAGAGCCGGTGGCGGGAAAAACACTCTTGTTGCGGGGGAATCATTAAATTTTATTGAATATATTCAACGAACCTTTCCTCCTTCAAGTGGTACGGCTACTCGGGCTTATTCATTCAAAGATTTTTTTGTATCTCAACCTTTCGGAGGAATAAATGTCCAAATTGGATTTGGGATAGTAATTAGTTTGCTATTAATTTTGGCTTTAATTTACGTCCTTGTGAAACATAAGCAAGTAATACAAAAAAGATATTCCTGGGTACTGATTTCCGTTTTATGGTTTGTTTTAATGTTTTTGAACATTAATTCTTTAACATTTAATCTTCCAGTAGGTTTCTTTTCATTTAGGTCATGGCTACTTTTAGCAATTCCCGTAGCTTTATTGTCTTCTGTAGGGTTTTGGTTCTTATTATCGTTCAGTAAGAAATTTAAGGTTGCAAAAATATTAATAATTATCATTGTTGTGGTTGGAGTTATTGGTACAGCAGGCTATCAGAAATATCATCATAATACTCTCCCTTCTTGGCCACCGGGTGCAGGTTGGACATCTATGGAAGAAGTAGAAGCTTACTTGTGGTTAAAGGGTCTTCCTGCCAATACTAACGTCTTTGCTTATGTTCCTGATGATGATGCTACTATAATTGGGCTTGATAAGTTTAGTTGTAGTTGGTGTGAAGATGTTGTTAATTATCGCTTAACTTTGCTTGACAGAGACACAGAAGAGTTGTATAACTGGTTAAAGAGTAAAGAATATGAGTATTTAGTAATTGGGGGCATGTCATACAAATATTTTAGTAAAGAGGTTGGAGAAAATAAGACGACAGCTCTTTTACCTAAAATAACAGAAGAAATTGCCACCTCTAATTTGTTTGAAATGGTTTATCAGAATAATGGGGCAATCATTTTTAAGCTTAGATAAACACAAAATCTCAATTGGTTTCATTCAACTAAACTTTTAATCACACTTTTAACTGTGTTTTGATAAGTCCTTATAACATAAATTTTATAAATGGCTTTCGCATTTTTGTACCTTAGTAGAATTAAAATAAATTAGGTAATGTAAAATGGTTAATGTTGCAGTGATTGGTTGCGGGTATTGGGGTCCAAATCTTATTAGAAACTTCAATCAAATTAAGTTAACAAATGTGGTAAGTGTTTGTGACTTGGATGTTAGTAAGATGGAGGCCATTAAGAAAAATTATCCCTTTGTTAAAACTACCTCTAATTATTTAGATCTTTTAGAAGATCCAAATGTTGATGCGATTGTTATAGCACTCCCAGTAGCAAGGCACTATCAAATTGCTAGAGATGCTTTACTTCACAACAAGCACGTTCTTGTTGAAAAACCTTTAGTGGCTAGTGTTAAGGAAGCTGAAGACTTAATTAGAATTGCTAACAAAAACAAAAAGGTTCTAATGGTTGACCACACATTTGAATATGCTCAAGCGATTAATAAAATCAAATCTATCATTGAAAGTGGCGAATTGGGAGATATTTATTACATTAAGGCTGAATGGTTAAATTTAGGTTTATTACAACCTGATGTGAACGTTGTTTGGGACTTGGCAACACACATATCCTCAATTGTTAGTTATGTGACAGGTTTAAACCCCATTTCTTTAAGTGCTCAGGCAGGTGCGTATATTCGAGAAGATAATGAAGAAATTGCCCATCTCTTTTTAAGATTTCCAAAAAGAATTACTGCATACTTAACCGTGAGTTGGTTAGAACCAAAGAAAACAAGAAGTTTAACTATTGTTGGAAGTAAGAAAATGTTAGCTTATAACTTAATGAATGAAGAAGAACAAATTAAAATTTTTGATAAGGGTGTTGACATTACAAAAGATATTGAAGACAAAAGGCAGTTTAGAATTAATTATCGTTATGGAAGCATTTACATTCCTTTTATTGAAAAAGTTGAGCCTTTAAAGGAAATGTGTACTCATTTTGCTGATTGTATTATTAACAATAAAGTGCCAAGAAGTGATGGTCTTTCTGGTTTGAATGTTGTTAGGATTTTGGAAGCTGCTCAACATTCAATAGAAAATAACGGGACAGAAATTAAGTTAGATCAAATAAATTTTAATTCAGGAAATGATGGCATAAAATGATTACTGATGATGTGGTGATTGGAGAAGGGACAAAAGTTTTTCATCCTCCTCTTGTTAATCTGTATGGATGTAAAATTGGTGCTAATTGTAAAATTGGGACGTTTGTAGAGATTCAGAAAAATGCAATTGTTGGAAACAATTGTAAAATTCAATCTCATTCTTTTATTTGTGAAGGCGTAATAATTGAAGATGGGGTTTTTGTTGGACACGGTGTTAAATTTATCAATGATAAATTTCCGGAATCAGCAAAGGAAGGAAAGTTACAAACAGAAGAAGATTGGATAGTAACCTCTACCCTAATAAAGAAAGGAGCTTCCTTAGGAACAAATTCTACCATTCTTTGTGGTTTGACCATTGGAGAAAATTCTATCGTTGGGGCGGGATCCGTTGTAACTAAAAGTGTTCCACCCAGAGCAATTGTTGCAGGAAATCCTGCTAAATTGATTCGATTTAGAGAATGCTCAGCTTCTGATAGAAGTGCATAAACTTTATTAAAGGGAAGTATTCTTTATTTTAAAATGAAAGTTCCTTTTGTTAATCTAAAAGACCAGTATTTTTCCTTAAAAGCAGAAATAGATAATGCGATGGTAGATGTCTGTGAAAACACAGAATTTATCTTAGGAAGACACGTTGAAAAATTTGAGAATCAATTTGCAGAATTCTGTAACGCAAAATATGCTGTTGGGGTTAATTCAGGAACGGCAGCTTTACATTTGGCATTGTTAAGTTATGGGATTAAAGAGGGAGATGAAGTAATAACCGCGCCAAATTCTTTTTTTGCTACAGCTGAGGCAATTTCTTTGGTAGGAGCAAAACCAGTTTTTGTTGATATTAATGAAACTACTTTTAATATTGATTGGACTAAAGTTGAGGCAGCAATAACGGAACGAACTAAAGCAATTATGCCTGTTCATTTATACGGACAAACTGCTGAGATGGATAAATTATTAGAATTAGCAGAAAAATACAACTTAACTGTAATTGAGGACGCTTGTCAGGCACATGGCGCAAAGTTTAAAGATAGGATTGTTCCATTTGGAGAAACCGCATGTTTTAGTTTTTATCCCACAAAAAACTTGGGGTGTTTTGGAGAAGGTGGGGCTGTAGTAACAAACAATTATTTAGTTGCAGAAAAAATCAAATCTCTTCGTGCACATGGAGAGTCCCCAAAGAATTCTCATTCAGTTGTAGGGTACAATTATCGGTTGGCAGGTATACAGGGCGCAATATTGGCCGTTAAACTTAAATCTCTCAGTGGATGGAATGATGACCGAAGAAGAATTGCAAATTTGTATCATAAACTTTTAGATGGCCACGTAATCACTCCTAGCGAACTGAATCATCATGTTTATCATCTTTATATTATTAAAGATTTAGAGAGAGATAGATTGAAAGAATTCCTGGATAAAAAAGGCATTTCTACAGGAATTCATTATCCTGTTCCAATTCACTTACAGCCAGCTTACAAACATTTGGGTTATAACTTAGGCGATTTCCCAGTTGCAGAAAAAGTAGCAACAGAAATTTTATCCTTACCAATGTTTCCAAGTATGACTGATGAAGAAATTCATTATGTTGCTGATGCGATTAAAGAGTTTAAAAGAGAAAATCAAAATTATAATACTACAGAAAATATAGGGAACACAGAAGATATAAGAAACATGGGATATAAAGAAAGTCAAGAAAATTTAGAAAAGGAGATTAAATTGAAAGCACTAGTTACGGGAGGAGCAGGCTTAATCGGGAGCCACATTGTTGATTTGTTGTTAGAGAAGGGCTACAAAGTGAGAATCTTTGATAATCTTGAACCAGAAACTCATTCTCAAAAACCCGAATGGGTACCTGAAGGGGTGGAATTCTTAAATGGAGATATGCAAGATAGAAATGCTGTTGAAAGAGCGCTAGAAGGTGTTGATTTAGTATTTCATCAAGCAGCGTATGGTGGTTTTGCGCCAGAAATTAGTAAGTACGTTAAATCAAATAGTTTGGGAACTGCTTACATATTTGATATAATAAAACAAAAGAAATTACCCATTAAGAAAATTGTAATTGCTTCTTCTCAAGCAGTATATGGGGAAGGCAAATATAATTGTCCAACTCACGGTGCAGTTTGTCCACCAGTGAGACCATTAGCTCAATTTGTTAAAAAAGAGTGGGAAGTCAAATGTCCAATCTGTGAATGTGATCTGAAACCAATGCCCACAGACGAAGAGACATTAATTGATCCAGGCTTTATTTATTCGATTACAAAATACAGCCAAGAAAGGATGGCAATTAAGATTGGTGAGGCACTAGGTATTCCTACTGTAGCTTTACGATACTCAATGACTTATGGGCCCAGACAATCTTTGGTTAATCCTTACACTGGAGTCTGTTCTATCTTTTCTACTAGGATTTTAAATGATCTTCCTCCCATTATTTATGAAGATGGGCAACAAACAAGAGATTTAGTTTATGTTAAAGATGTTGCTAAAGCTAACATTTTTGTTGCAGAAAATGAAGAAGCCAATTATAATGTTTATAATATTGGGACTGGTGTCCAAACAAAAATGATCGACTTTGCTAAACTTTTAATAGAGTTGTACGGTAAAGATTTTGAACCACAACTTAATGGAGAGTTTAGACCGGGAGAAGTAAGACATATTTTTTGTGACAACTCAAAACTTGCTAAACTAGGATTTAAACCGACTGTAACGGTTAGGCAAGGATTATTGAATTATATTGAATGGATAAAAAAACAAGGTAATGTTGAGGAATATTTCTCAAAAGCTTTTGACCAAATGAAAGCAAAAGGCATCGTAAGGTCTACAGAATAAGGTACAAATGAATCAAACAATCTCAGTGATAATGCCTGCATATAATGAAGAGTCTAATTTAGAAAGTGCGGTATTAAGAACATCTAATGCTTTGGCAGAACTGGTTCAAGATTATGAGATTTTAATCATAGATGACTGTAGTAAAGATAAAACTGGAGCAATTGCAGATCAGCTTGCTAAAGATAATCATAAAATCAGAGTGATTCACAATCGAAAAAATAAAGGGTTTGGTGGTTCCCAGAAGATTGGGTTAGGGGTAGCAAAGAACGACCTAATAACTTTAATTCCTACTGATAATCAGTTTGACCCTAAAGACTTAGAAACTTACTTTTTCTTCATAAACTCTTCAGACATTGTTGTTGGTTGTAGGACAAACCGTTTGGATCCCGTTAACAGAACAATAACTTCTAAGATGTATAATCTTGGTTTGAACACGCTTTTTAATCTGAGAATTAAAGATGTGGATTGGGTTAAACTTTATAGGAGAGAAGTAATCGATAATGTTAGAATTGATTCTGAGAGTGCTTTTATTGATGCTGAGATTTTAGTAAGGGCCCGGAAAAAAGGGTATAGGATTAAACAAATCCCTGTGATTCATTATCCTAGAACTTCGGGTAAGGCGTCGGGTAATGCTTTAAAGGTAGTTGTCAAGCAGCTTAAAGAATTATTTCTTTTTTGGTTTAGGTTTCATTTTAAAAAATAGTCTTGAGAATGATATTAAACAAACAGAACAAACCTGACAAGTCTCAATCTATTAACAAATCAAGAATCATTAAGAAAAACTCAGTTTTACGTCTTTGTTTTAAGGCAGATATAAAACCTAATTGGCTTGAAGAGGATTCTATTTTATTATTTGTTCCAGAATTATATCAAAATAAAGAAACAAAGAGGGGAAAAGTTTTGGCAGAGTTTTTTGATGGAGAAAAGTATTATCCTGCAATTATTAAGTTAAAGAACCAAACTATTTTTAATTTTGATCCTTATAAAACAATGGATATTTTACTAAATGAAAAGTATGTTAAACGCACAAGGCCAATATATTCTTATCTTCCTTTTCATTACCACAAAATTCCATTTCGAGCCATTTTGGCTAAGTTAATGAGAAATAAAGAAGAAGTAAAGTATCCTTCTTGGCCAAACGACTGTTCTGTAGAAGTTCTTAAACACTTAGTCAACAACACTAATTTGGTTTGGAAGAAAAATAAAAAATGTGCAGTTGTTTTAACACACGATGTTGATACAAAGCATGGACTTAAGAACATTGCCCGTTTTACAAAAATTGAAGAAGAATTTGGTTTCACTTCCACAATAAACATTGTTTCTAATTATTATAAATTAGATCATAAACTTTTAACAAACTTAAAATCAAAAGGTTTTGAAATTGCTTCTCATGGTTATAATCATGATAATAAATTAGCTTACCTTACGAAAAAAAAAATAAAAGCAAGGTTTAATCAAGCCAAATATTTTTTCAGTAAATATGATGTGAAGGGATTTAGGTCTCCTTCTCTTTTAATGTCAAAAAACTTAAATGAAGTTTTGCCAGAATTCTTTGAATATTGTTCTTCTGTTCCAGATACAGAACGATTTATCCCAGATGCCAAGTCTAGTGGTGCCTGTACTCTTTTTCCTTTCGTGAAAAATAATGGTCTTATTGAAGTGCCTTTAACTGTTCCAATGGATTCTTCTTTGATATTTCTTGGCTATCAACCAAAAGAAATTTTAAATATTTGGATCCAAAAAATCGAATGGATTAAAAAACTGGGAGGAGTAGCAACAATAATCACTCATCCCGAACCACATTTTAGTGCAAATAAGGAAATGTTAGAAATTTATCGTAAATTAATGGTCTACCTTGCTAACGATAAAAATGTTTGGGTTGTTGATAATGTTTATCAAATTGTTAAGATATACAAAGATTTTTGTAAGAGGAAAGTAAATCAATGAAATATCTTAATTTAAAAAGAATCATTTTTATTGTTGCGCTAACTCTGTTAATATACATTTTTGGAATCACTTATTTTGATATTCAGGGCGTTTTTCATTTACTTAAAGACTATAGCTCAAATATCTTTTTATTAATTTTACTTGCTGTATTAATCTCTCAGGTTTTTATGTTCTTAAGATTTTTGTATTATTTGAAGACGTTAAGAATAAAGTCCTCTTTTAAAGATAACGTTTTAATTTATTTTTCAAGTTGGGCGATGTTTTTTGCACCCGCAAAATCTGGAGAGTTAATTAAAAGTTTTCTTCTTAAAAAGATTTATGATATCCCTTATAGAAGCTCTACTCCTATTATTCTTATGGAACAATTATGTGACTTAATTGTTGTAATATTCTTCATTTGTTTTGGATTGGTCTTGGGTTTCTTTAATATGGCTTTTTTTTGGTTGATAGTTATCTTAATTTTAATTTTATCAATAATATTTCTTTTCTCTAATAAGTCATTTTTAATTTTTCTGTTAAGAACAGTTAACAAGATTAATTTTTTTAAAAAATTTCAATTGCAAGATACTTTCTATGCTATAAATCATTTAGTTAAACCAAAACGGCTGATTGTAGCATTGTTATTAAGTTTTGGTTATTGGTTTTGTGCTTCTACTGTCCTTTATTTAGTCGTTGTTGGGTTTAATGGAAATATTTCTTTGATAAAAGCTCTTTTTGCATTTCCTGCCTCAATAATTATTGGTTTGTTGTCTACAATACCTGGAGGTATAGGTGTTACTGAAGGTAGTCTTTTTGCTTTATTAAAATCTCAAGGAATCAGTGGGATGGTGGCATCAGCGAGTGTAATAGTTACTCGGATTTTTACTCTATGGTTGGGTGCAATTGTAGGTATTTTTGCATTACTGAAACTAAACGGGAAACTAAATGGTAAATTAAACTCAAACAAATAGCTGCTAATTTCTAATAACAACATAAGATATTTTAATAACCATACACAATAACAAATAATTTAAGATTAATAACATTTAAATAGCACTTCTTAACTTTAACGGGCTATGCAAGAAAATAATGTGGATCATTTAGATTTAGATATACTTTTTACGAGAGTTCATTTACCACCAGAAGAAGAATATGGGGATTTTGCTGATGTTGGAAGTACAGAAATGTCTAACGGTCTTTGTTGGCTTGCAGCGGTCGTTAGAGAAAAAGGATATAAGACTGAAATTTTAGATGGCCACGCCTTAAGGTTAAGCGTATCTAAGATGGCCGAAATAATTATGAAGAAAAACCCCAAATATTTAGGAATCTCTTCTGATACTATTAACATTTTTACAGCAGCAGAATTAGCAGAAAAATTAAAAAAAAGCAATCCTCAAATGAAAGTTATTATTGGTGGCCCGCACGTTACTGCCGCACCTGAAGAAACAATGAAAAGATTTCCTTCTTTTGACATTGGAGTTTTGAGAGAGGGCGAACTAACAATTGTTGAATTATTAGAACTTTTAAAAAATAGTGAGAGTAATCCCACTTTTGAAGAACTTTCTAAAGTTCCAGGGATTATTTATCGAAATACAGAAAGTGATCAGACGACTAGATCAGAACCTCGAAAGTTTATCAAAGATCTTGACACTCTCCCTTTACCCGCATGGGATTTATTGCCAGATTTAAACAAATATTATGTTCCTCCTGGATGGAGTATGCACAGAGATTCCTCTGCCGTTATTATTACCTCAAGAGGTTGTCCGAGTCAGTGTACTTACTGTGACCGTGCAGTTTTTGGCAATTATATTCGGTTACACAGTGCTGATTATGTTATGAAAATGTTACATCTTCTTTACTACAAGTATAAAATCAGACATTTTAGAATTAATGAAGATAATTTTGTTTTTGTTAGGCAAAGAGTAATGGAAGTTTGTAATCGGATTATTAAAGAAAATTTAAAAATCACTTGGTCCTGTTTTGCAAGAGCAGATCGAGTTGATCTTGAAATGTTAAAACTTATGAAGAAGGCAGGTTGTTGGCAAATTTCTTATGGAGTAGAAACAGGATGTCAAAAGATTCATGATGTGGAAAAGAAGAATGTTACTTTGGAGCAAACGGCTAAGGCAGTAAAGTTAACAAGACAGGCTAAAATCCGAGTGGTTGGATTTAACATGATTGGTCATCCACTAGAAACTGTTAAAACAATGCAAGCAACCATTGACTTTAACAAAAAGATTAAAGTTGATGATTTTAAAACACAGTTTTTAATGCCTTTTCCAGGGACAGAACTGTATCAAACTGCCGAACAATTTGGTGATTTTGATCGAGATTGGAAAAAAATGGCAGTATTTAAAGAACCCATTTTTATCCCTTATGGTTTAACTAAGGAACAAATTATTCATTATAATAAGAAGGGTTTTTGGCAGTTTTATACTCAACCTAGAGTCATTTTTTCTTATTTAATCCAAGTTCGAAAATTTTCTGATATTAAAACTTTATTTGTGGGTGGTTTAACCATTCTTAAAATGGTCTTCAAGAAGAAAAAGGTAGCTAGTTAAAAATATCACTTGTAACATGTAAGTTGTGGCTATGATTTTTGATTGCCAACACGATTTAGCGGGTTTAAATAATGGAACGTAATAAAGTAAAGAAATTTGTTGTTGAAAATAAGTTTTTGATATTTGTTATGTTAATGGCTTTTTTCTTAATGTTCACAAATTTGGGAAATAGATATTTACAACCGGATGAAACTCATACAGCATTATTTTCAAAAGGAGTACTAGAAACCGGAAAACCGTACGTTGTCCACAACGATCAAACCATTACTTATGCTCATGTTAATAATTTAATGTACAACACTAGCTTTCATCCGGAATCTACGGCTTCTTTCTTGTGGATAGAACAGCCCTGGCTTGATTTCTATGTCTGTGCTTTATCTTTTAAGTTGTTTGGAATTAGTAATTTTTCGGCAAAATTTTTGTTTGCTATCATTGGTTTGGCTACAGTATTTTTGTTTTACTTTTTTTCTTTAAAAATTTCGGATAACAAATCAGTCGCCAAAATATCTACACTTATACTGGCGACATCAACAGTATTTTATCTTTATTCAAGACAGTCAAGATACTTTAGTTCAATTATGTTTTTAACTATAGCAGTACTTTATGCTTACTTAAATTTAATAGAAAATAAAAAACACTCTCAATTGTTTCTTACACTTAGTTTAGCTTTCCTGTTTCATTCTCACTTCGGAATATTTCTAGGGATGTTAATAACCATATCGCTTCATTTTCTTTTATTTAAACATTACAAAACACATTTAAAGCCAATAATAATTTCTTATCTCTTGGCTTTTTTATTAACCGCTCCATGGTTCATTTGGGCAAACGTGGCTGGGTTTTACGCCCAAGAGGTTAGTTTTGGTTGGTTGTATTTCTTTTATGTGGGAATTGGATTTTTGTATCTTTTCATTATTCTGGGACTCCCGTTTATTTTTATTCCATTTCTCCCAAAACTGTTAAACAAGAAGCACATTCACAATTATGCTTTAATCTTTTTATCAATTATAACTTTCATCTTAGTTATTTCCCTACATTTTGAACCGCCCCAGATGAGATATTTGATTGCTTTTCTACCTTTAATATGTTTGATAAATGGAGCAATAATTTACAAAATTGGTAAAGCAATTCGATCAAAGAAAGTAAGTAACATTATAGTTAGTACAATTGTTCTCTTAATGATATTTACAAATTTGTTGGCGGTGTTTCCCCTTAATTTTCTTCCTAATTTGGGAGTGGAAGCCCTGTTTGAGGGAGATGAATTTGATTTTAACAGTAAATTATTTATGGAGAAAGCATTTAAGGTTAAACCTTTAATGACTAGTTATTTGTACGAAATTACACACGATTATGATAGTGCCGGTGAAGTAATAGCAAATTATCTTCAAGAAAACTCTAAACCAACTGATACGATCATTAGTGAAGTTCCTGGCATTGATGGCTTTTTGATGTATTACACAAATTTAAAGTATGCTACACCCTTGGATACAACACCACCAACCTGGGTTATTTTGTGGGCATCTTCATCTTACCCTCCAGAATCAAAAATAAAACAGCAAAAATTTATCGCCTTCATCGATGAAAGATATGGATTGGAGAATTATCAAAAGGTGGTTTTAAATCACTCTAATTCTTGGTCTGCTGAAACACCAAACCCAATCCATCATAAATTTAAAACAGATTTAAACGGAACGATTACTCTTTATCATCTTAAAAATAATAACAAAAGTGAACTAGGTAATTTTATAATTCCTTTAAAAGATAACATTCAATGGTGGGAAGAAACATCATCCTAGTTAATTAACAAATAACAATCACAGAAACATTCTTAAATATCTTTTAATCATTGTGTTTATAGCTCTTTCTGTTTTCAGTTCTTGAGTCCCTTTAATTACATTTATCATTGATCTAACCATTTTTAATGGATGAAAAAAGACTTTTCTAATATAAAAACTTAAATAACCTCGAATTTGATACTTCATTATTTCCTTTGAAGTTATATCGCTCCAAGATACTGCTCCAATATAACTGCCAACAGAAAGAAGGTCCTCATACAATTTATCATTCAATACAATCTTTTTTTCGTCTAAGAGTTTGTTGAATAGTTCACATCCTGGAAATGGAGCAAACAATCCAAAAATTGTTTCATCCAATCCTAATGCTGCAAGCTGATTTGAAAATTTGATTGATTTTTTGATGTCTTCTTTTGTTTCTCCTGGAAGCCCTAAAATAAAATACGCAGTCGTTTTTAGCTTGAGTTTGTTACAGATTTTAACCACTTTTTTACAATCGCTTAACTTTATGTCTTTTTTAACTATGTCTCTTAAAACTCGTGGAGACCCACTTTCTGGAGCTAAGATTATACTTGTACACTTTGACTCTTTCATTTTTCTTAAAACTTCTTCGTCAAGATTGTCTAATCGAATTCCATTACTGGCCTGCCAAACAATGTTGAGTTTTCTCTTAAGGAGTTCATCACAGAAATCATGCATTCTTTTCTTACTAACCATCATACTTTCATCTTCAAAATGAATTTCTTTAACCCCATAATTCTTCACTAACTCTTCAATCTCATCGACAACATTCTTTGCTGACCTAGCCCTCCATATCCTTTTCCAAATAAATGGGGTAGAACAAAAAGTACATTGGTATGGGCATCCTCTTGAAAATAGCATTGTTGTCCATCGTTTATATTTTGTAGTTCCATGTGGTTCGGCAGACTTAAAATAATTCTTCATTGGAATTAAATCCCTTCTTGGAAAAGGGATTGTGTCCAGATCCATAATAAACTTCCTTTCACTATTGATGATAGTTTTCTCTTCATTTTTATATCCAAATCCTTTTATTTTAGAAAAGTCTTCTTTTGACTCTAAACATTTGATAAGATCAATGGTTGCGCTTTCTCCTTCTCCTAAAATCACAAAATCAACATTCTCACTTTCTAAAACATCTTTAGGCATAGAAGTAACGTGTGCACCTCCTAAAACAATTTTTACCTTTGGATTTTTTCTTTTAATAAACTCACATAATTTTGAAACAATAGGAAATGCAAAAGAATATAGGTTTGTAATCCCTATCAATTCTGTGTCTTCAGTAATTCTTTCAAGAATAGTTTTAAATTCAAGCCCCCTTAACATATACTTGCCAAACTTATAAGTATGATATGGGCTTTCCCCAGTAGCATCAACAATATCAATGTTATGATGTTTATCAAATTCCTGGTCAATCATTCCTGCCAAATACATCAGGCCCAGTGGAGGAACAATACCTGCAGTTACTTGGTTATGGCCAAAAATTTGTGGTGGATTTATTAATACAATCTTCAATTTAAGAATTCCTCCTCACTTTGTTTCTCTTTTTCATTATTTCTTTCTATCTTTCTCATAGTCTGATTTATAGGTCTTCCTGATTAATGAGAGGTATAAAAGCTTTATGGTGGAGTAGTTCTATCAGAAACGTTAGAGAAGTTTAGATGATCTCCAAACGATATTCTTTGTCAAAATTAAGCTAACTTAAATAGTGGTTTTTCAGTGTTTTGTTGACCTATCTTCTTGAAAACAAGAAAGTTTTTATAAACACATCAGTTTTATGATTTTTAAATGGTAGAATTAAGCTTAGTTATTCCTGCTTTTAATGAAGAAAAAAATGTTAGTTTACTTTATGAGAAACTTAAACCCATTTTAGACAAATTAAATAGGAGTTATGAAATCATTTATGTTGATGATGGAAGTACAGATCAGACTTTTTCAATGTTGGAACAATTACACCAAAAAGACCAAAATGTTAAAGTCATCCAGTTTAGGCGTAATTTTCAGAAGGCAGCAGCTCTTTCAGCTGGATTCTTTCGGGCAAAGGGCAGTATAATTATAACTATGGATGCTGACTTACAAGATAATCCTGATGAAATCCCTAAATTTCTGGATCAGATTAATAATGGTTCGGATTTGGTTGTTGGTTGGAAGTATAAAAGAAAAGATTCTTGGACAAAAACAGTTCCCTCAAAGATATTTAACATTTTAGTTCGATCCCTTACAGGAATTAAAATACACGATTCAGACTGTAATTTTAGAGCAATGAAAGCAGATGTTATAAAGGATATGAATATTTATAGTGGCCTTTATAGGTATATTCCTTCAATTGCCAGCAGCCATGGTGCAAAGATAGATGAAATTAAAGTTGTTCATCATTCTAGAAAATTTGGTAAAAGTAAATATGGTTTTGGAAGGTTATTTAAGGGAGTATTTGATTTACTTACTGTGAAGTTTTTATTAAGCTATGCCAAAAGGCCCTTACATTTTTTTGGTGGAATTGGAACTTTCTTATTCTTTGTTGGTTTTGTGTTAGGGTTTTATTTATTGTACTTAAAGTACTTCCTAAATTTATTAATTGGAAGCCGCCCATTATTGATACTTAGTTTGTTGTTTATAATCTTGGGAGCACAATTTATTTCTATTGGTTTAATTGGAGAAATGATTACTAGTAATTCATATCAACCGGAAAAGCAGTATACAATTAAAAGAGAACTATAAAGAAAATCTGAATAGAATTATAAATAGAGTTATAAACAAAGTTATCAACGGAGTTATAAATTATAGAACGTACTTTAAAATGGATATAGGTCAAGCAATTCGGGACAGAAGGTCAATTCGGAAGTTTTCAGACAAGAAAGTAAGTTCTCTTGATATTATTAAATTAATTGAAGCGGCAAACAATGCCCCTTCAGCATGTAATATTCAAGGGTGGCGATTTATTGTTGTTACAAATCACAAAATTCTGAAGAAAATGGTTGACAAGGGTGCAGCTTCATTTATTGCAAAAGCCCCGCTTGGAATTCTTGTTTTGTACAATACTTTAACTGATAATGTTGAATATCATGATTATTTACAAAGTGCTGCTGCTTGTATCCAAAATATGTTATTAACGGCTCATTCGATAGGCCTTGGGGCCTGTTGGGTGTGTCATTTGCCATCTAAAAGAGAACTACGAAAATTGTTTAATGTTCCCCATCATTATGCGCCTATAGCTTATGTTGCTATTGGACATCCTGAAAAGGTTCCTAGACAATTGCCAAGGAAGAAAGACGCTAAATCATTAGTTTCTATAAACTCTTTTAAATTTAGTGAACAAGTTCCATTAAGATTTAATGTTAAGTTAATTATCAAGAGAATTGCCCGAAAAGTTTTTTATATGTTGCCTTTTAGAAAATTTATCCGAGAGAAAATGGATGATATGTTTGAGAAAAGGTTTGATTGAGGTTAAAAGATATGGAAATAACACCACTTGAAGTTTACATTGAAGAAGTCTTAGCACAAACACAAAGATTATTGGGCTTGATGGACCGTAACCCCATGTCTGCTACATATGGCTGTTTTGACCGACAATATTGGCAGTATAATGTGACTGATGTTCCTAGTGTAAGATGTCAAGAAGCAGTATTAACATTAACATTACTTTATACCATAAACCATGGGAAAAATCCTTATTATCAGAATAAACTAATTCTCAAATGGATTCATGCTTGTTTAAATTTCTGGGTAAAGATTCAAGAGAGGAATGGTTCGTTTAATGAATGGTATCCAAAAGAAAATTCTTATGTGGCTACGGCCTTTTCTTGTTATGCTGTCTCCGAGACACTTTTAATTTTAGAAAATCGGTTAAATAATAGGTTGGAAGTTACTGAAGCGCTTAAAAAAGCATGTAATTGGTTATTGAAGAATAATGAGCAAAGAGTTTTAAATCAAGAATCTGGAGCGACAATGGCTCTACTTAATCTCTACTTACTTACGGGGGATTCACTTTACAAAAAAGAATCAGAGAAGAAGGTGGCCTTCTTAAAAAGTAAACAAAACATAGAATCTTGGTGGAAAGAGTATGATGGTCCAGACATTGGTTATCTCTCTTTAACTATTGATTACTTAGCTAAATATTATCAGAAAGAGAAAAATGACGATGTGCTAAAGATGTTAGAAGGAGCATTAGAATTCATTAGTTATTTTGTTCATCCCAATTTTACTTTTGGTGGAGAGTATGGCAGTAGAAACACAGAATATATGATCCCTAGCGGTTTTGAATATTTGGCTAGTACAAATGAAAATGCTCATGCCATCTCTCAAGCAGTAAGGACTGCAATCTTAAATAAAACCACAATTTCTCCATTTTCTCTTGATGATCGTTATTTGACTTACATTACTTACACCTGGCTCCAAGGTTATATTAATGCTAAACCAATTTTGAAGAGTTCTAATGAAAAGAGTAATAAAGATCTTCAATATAAACACCACTTAGAATTTACAAAGAATTTTAAGGAAGCTAAACTACTCATAAGGAGTACAAAAGACTTCTATTTGATTGTTAATTATGGGAAAGGTGGTTCATTTAAACTTTTTAGGAAGAATAACTCTTCTAATTGCCTGCCAGTATATGATTCTGGAATTATTGTAAACTTAGATGCTGAAAACTTAACTTCGGGAATTAAAGAAGAAGGTAATCAAGCAGAATTTACTGAGAACACAATAACAATAAGTGGCAATCTTGTAAAAATGAAATCAAACACACTAACTCCTGGAAAAAATCTGTTGGTAAGGGGATTTCAGTTTACTGCTGGGAGATCAGAGAAAGTGAGCATGTTTTTCAAAGAAAAAATGCGAGATCGTTTAATTACTAAAAATTTAACTTCTAACATTAAATTTTCTCGGAAAATTACTGTCCAACAAGATGAGATTATTGTTGAAGACAGCATCCAAGACTCTGAACAGATTAAAAAAATAATCATTGGGGGGAAATTTGCTTGTATTTACACTCCCAGTTCTAAATATTTTCAAATTTCAGAATCAAAAAATATTTATGAAGAATATACTCGCAAGGATCTAACAACTGAATTAACAGATAGAAAGAATAATTTAATAAAAGTTAGAAGTTTTAGAATTAAACCATGAGCCAGATGTCAACACCAAACAAAAAGAAGAGAAATCACGCAGTAAGTTTGTTTAACTTAGTATTAAAACACAATTTTATAAAGTATCTTGCAGTTGGCATTTTCATAACTATTTTTAACATTTTCTTTATGTGGTTACTTATTGATATTGTTAAGATGTCAACTTTATTTGGGTCAACAATAGTTGTTGTAACTCTTTTTATCGTTAAATTTTATGGATATGTCTTAATTGACTTAATGGTCCATAGTTTTAAGAATTTCTTTAAATATGCTTCAATAAACTTTATTTCATTAATTTTAAATATCGCGGGTGTTTGGGTTTTAATTGAAGTGTTTCATATTTCAACACCAATTGCTTCAGCGATAGTAGTTTATAGTTTATTCATATTGAGATTTATTATGTTTAAAAAGACAGGTTTAATAAAAAGTCCTTCCCCAAACAACTCATCTTATTTAAGAGAGAATAGTGAGTTAACAAATAAAAATAAAGGAGATAAAGATTGATTAAGAAGAAACATTTAGAATTCTTATTTTTGCTTTTTGTATTCTCTTTACTGCTTTGGATGGGGGTCGCGGGAGTTTATCAAAATAAGTTATCTCATGATTTTCCACACGGTTTTATGGCTATGGACTCTTTCTGGAAATTAGGGAGAGCACAAAACTTAGATCAAACGGGGAACCAATTTTACGCTCAAGAACATCTTGCTTCAGATCTTGAAGGTGTTGTTGAAACATATCCACCGTTGTTAGCAACATCTACTGTTTTACTTCATCGTTTATCAGGATTAGAAGTTTATGATTCTATATTCTTCTTAACAGTATTATTTGCTGTCTTTGCTGCATTAGTAATGTATCTTTTAATTCGAGACTTTAATAAAAATCTGGCAATTATTGCTGCAGGATTATTTGGTTTTCTTTTTTATGGTTCTTTTTATATTGGACATATCTGGGGCAGAGGTCCTTTAATAATTGGAAGTATGTTTTTAGTTACGATATTTTGGTCAATAAATAAACTTAAACTAAAAAGATCTTACTTGTTGGTTGGATTTTTACTTGCGGCTTCTTTTTTGTCACATCCGCCAGAATTCATGATTGCTATAGCTTTCATCGTATTTTATTTTGTGATTCAGTTATTAATCAAACGTTTCAATTTCTCTGAGTTGAAGACAACAATTATTGCAGTAGCTTTAAGTTTAATTTTAAGTCTTTCATATCTGCCCATTTTTCTGATTGGTGGCGGAAATTCTGGAATAAAACTTTTTACAGTGATAACAAAATCTAGTGAGCCTGCGCCTTATGCGTTAGATTTTAGTTTTTTCTTAATTTTCATCGTTATTGGAGCAATATTTGCGATATTACACTTTATTAAAAAGAAAAAGATTAATGTGGCTCTTTTGGTATCTTTGTTTATGTTGTTGATTACATACAGCAACTATCTTGGAAACGCTAAAAGGGCATTTCAAAATAGGTACTTCTGGCCGATATACTTATCATTGTTTTTTGCTTTAGGAATTTATCATTTGGCAAAGATTGTAATTAAGAAATGGAAAAGTTCTTATTCTTTAATTATGGGTGTTGGCTTATTAATTTTGTTTTTAATCTTCTTTCACCAGCCTATAACTAGCCCAGGTTTGGCTAATGAATACAATTGGGATGCGTTTGAATGGATCAGGGCCGAAACTCCCGAGAATGCTAAACTCTATTTTTTCTATGGGGATAGTTATGGTCAGAGTTCATTTTTAAGCTCAACATTCAGAAGCTCTTATTTAGTTAACACAGACGATTATGTTAAGGCTTTGAATGAAGGAAAAATTAAACAACATTTATTAACAAAAGAAATTCGTATGAAGGGCAAACTTCCATACAAAACCGGAATGCTCTCTTATGGAAGTTATATTGATGATGGTGTGAGAAATTATACTGTTGAAAAAATTGAAGATGTTTGTGAATTTGATTATTATATTGCAGATCGAGGCAGCCGTTACCCTGAATTAGCCAATTACAACATTTTAATGTTAAACACATTAATTAAAAACGAATGGATTGAAGAAGTTTATAGTAATTCTTTAGTTGTCGTTTTAAAGAATAACAACCCTGGAGCTGATTGTATTGGAAACTGAATTTAAAACTAAACTGAAAAAGGAAATTAAATTAATAGGATTGTTATTTGTAATTATCTTGGTTGTATTTAAAGTAATTTTTTACAAAGAAAGTCTATTGGTAATATTAAAAACTGTCAGTTCACTCTTCTGGTTGTTTGTATTGCCTGGGTTTGTACTCCTTTATTATTGGCACCAAGAATTAAGTTTTGCTGAAAGATTAATTATTGGCTCAGTTTTAGGTGTTGCAATAACTACAATTGTTAGTTATAATTTAGGCTTGTTTGGGTTGCATGTTAAGTATCATGCAGTCCTATTGCCAGCTATATTTCTTATTCTTTCTACAATTATGATCTTAAAAAGATATGTTTTTAAAGAGGACTTCCCCTAACTGAAAAAATGGTGGATTTTGATTATAAAACAAATAACTTTATCATAACAATTGATGGGCCTGCATGGGTTGGAAAATCTACTGTAAGCAAAGCCTTATCAAAACTTTTAGGGTATAAACACATTAATTCTGGAAGCATTTTTAGATCAATTGCCTATAAAATTCTTAATGAAGGAATAAAATCAGATGAAAATGAGAAGATTATTGAAATTGCAAATCAAATAAAGATTAAACTTAAAGATGATTGGATTTTAATAAATGGGGAAGATGTTACAGAGAAGTTAAATTGTGCAAATGTTATAACTGCTGCATCAGAAATTGGAGTGATTCCTGAAATAAGAGGAATAGCCCTCAAAATTTTAAAGAATATGGCTGGAGAAGGGGGTATAATCTGTGAGGGAAGAGATATTGGAACAAATGTTTTTCCAAATGCAGATTGGAAATTTTATGTGTGTGCTTCTATGGGTGTGAGAATTGAAAGATTTATAAAATTGGCAACAGAAGAAGAAAAAGAAAAATATTCAAAAGAAGAAATTCGAGAGATTATTGAAAAAATAGATCTGAGAGAAATGAACAAAGAAACTGGCCTTTTGAAAATGGCAGAAGATGCAATCATTTATGATAACAGTATCAGCCCTACTGCAGAAGAAGATGCTGTTGTTTTAAAAAATTATATCACTCACTGGAAAGAAATGAAAAAGAATGTGGGAATTATCGAGAGAAAAAGAGCAAAATGATTAAAATAAGAAAAAAGTATACTGCCAATGAAATCAGAGAAACAAACAGAGAGAAGTATAGCAAAAATGGATTTGTGGGTGTATTCATCCGTAAACATCTTTCTATATATTTAACCAAATTCATTGTCAACAATACCTCAATAACTCCAAACCAAGTAACTTTCTTTGCGTTTTTTATAGGAATTATAACCGCTTATTTGTTATCAACTGGAAATCATGTGAATTTAATCATTGCTGGAATACTAATAATGTTTTACTGGACACTTGATGCGATTGATGGTGAAGTAGCAAGAATAAAGAATATTTGTTCTAAGAAAGGAGCATGGATTGATGGTATATTTGATCGGTTAAAAGATTGTATGATTTTCTTTGGACTCTCTGCAGGACTTTACAACCAAACAAGTAATGGGTTAGCTTTTGCATATGGTTTAGTTGGCCTTTGTGGAGTTTTGATGACACAAATCGTGATAACTTATACAGGAAGTATATTTGGCGGTGATGGTTTAAAGACAAGTCATTCAGATTTTTTTCTCGTTAGAATATTAAACAAGTTAAAGATTAAACCTCAATATCTTGCTCTGCAACAAGATGTTTATCTATTTTTGATATCAGTGGGAGTCATGTTTAATAAAATATATTGGGTCCTTTTGTTCTTTGTATTTATAATGAATTTTTATTGGATTATCATGGTTGGGCTTGTTTGGTTTACCAAGAAGGAATAGAAAGAATAAAATGGGAACAATATATCAGAAAAAATCTTTTACTGAAGATGGGCAGAAAAAGTTATTTTTAGACCGATATGAAAAAGAAGCAATAGATTATGATCAAAACAGATATACTACTCATCCCTATTGGATTTTCTTTAATAAAGTTCAAACCAGGTGTTTTGAAAAGATCTTAAATGCTAAAAAAAGTGAAAGGATTCTGGACGTGGGATGTGGAACTGGCAGAATCACAGAGTTTTTATTGAAAAAAGGTTATTTGGTTAGTGGCGTGGAACCAGCACAAAATATGGTTGAAGTGTGTAAAGAAAAACTCAATTGTTTCAATCCTTTGATTAAAAAAGGGGATATTGAGAATATTCCTTTTAAAGACAACAGTTTTGATAAAGTTTATACCATGCATGTGCTTTTTCATTTGCCTAAATCTGTAATTAAAGCTGGCATTGCAGAAATGTACAGAGTTGTTAAACCAGAAGGGAAAATTTATCTTGATTTTTCAAATAAAAATGGCATTTGGACACAGTTGTCTTTATTATTAAATCCCCGTAGAAAAACTAAAAGGGGAGAAAGACATCAAATGTTTACAATCACAGAAATTCGTCAATTGTTTAAGGGATACAATTATAAACTAGAGGGAATTTTTTCATATGCTCGAACACTTTACAATGCGTCTTTATTGAGGCCCGTAATGTATTTCCTGGAACAACATGTTCCCATTCCTGTTAAATGGAGGAGTCAGATTATTGTGGTGGTGAAAAAATGCTCTCATTAAAAGAAATAAAAGGATACGCTTATCAAAAAAAGATGAAAGGGACTTATTCACATGTAATGAAACACTTATGTTTGCCTTTTGTGAAGATATTTCTTTTTTTACACTTGACAGCTAATCAGATAACTATATTGGGAATTATTTTTAGTTATGTGGCTGCAGGTCTGTTAGCTTTCGGAAATCTCTATTATGCTATTGCCGCAATTTTATTTTTGTATCTTGGTGAAATTACAGATTATTCAGATGGGACCATGGCTAGAATTAGAAATAGTGTAACAAGATTACAGTCAGATCTATTATGTCATTTTTATCATCAAGGAGGTTACGCTTTACTTTATTTTGGTCTTGGTCTTGGATTGTTTAGAATTACTGGAAATGTTCTTTATATTGTGTTTGGATGTTTTGGTACAATTGGTCACTTAACATCATCTTATTTGTTTGAAACTAAAGAAGCTTTATTAAGGGAACACCATCATAAAAGTGTTGAAGGAAAAATTAATGTGCAAATGGGAAATGTTGGAGCAGAATCTAAGCTTAAGCAAAGGATTTTGAAACTGTTTGTTTTCCCTGTTAAATATGTGAGGTCTATTTTACTCTTATTTTTGTTAATCGGTAAATTAGATTGGTTAGTCATATTTTATGGATTATTTTTGCCATTTAGGGCTTTAATTTTCTTTACTTCAACCTTTTTATTCTTTAAGGCTGAAGAAAAAACTTTAGGTAAAATGCCAAAGTAGGCCCTTGAAGTAAGATCTTCAATTTGAGGGCTGAAAGTCTTTTTAATATAGACTAAAGATTCAAAAGGTTCTTAAAGCGAAGCGGTTTCTGATAATTCGAGGTATTTAAATTTAAAAATGAACAAATCTAGAATATTAAGAAGGTTGCTTAAAGAGAAAGATTTGATCCGTCTTGTTGGTGCCCATAATGGATTATCTGCAAAGTTGGTAGAAAAAAGTGGCTTTGATGGAGTTTGGGCTTCTTCACTTGAAGTATCAGCTTCACACGCTGTGCCAGATGCTAATATTCTTACAATGACCGATTATTTAAATGCGGCCACTGCTATGAATGATGTAATCTCTATCCCAGTTGTTGTTGATATTGACCAAGGCTACGGAAATTCAAACAACGTTATCAGAACAATTAAGAAATTTGAAGCTGCAGGTATTGCTGGAGTTTGTATGGAAGACAAGAAATTCCCTAAACAAAACAGTTTATTATCAAAAGGGAGACAAGAATTGGCTTCCATTCCTGAATTTGTTGGAAAAATCCTTGCTGCAAAAAATGCTCAACGTTCTGAAGATTTTGTTGTTATTGCTAGAGTGGAGGCTTTAATTGCTGGTTGGGGTCAAGAAGAAGCAATGAAAAGAGCAAAAGCCTATGCGCGGGCAGGAGCAGATGTGATTATGATTCATTCTAAATCAAGTACGCCGAATGAAGTAATTGAATTTGTTGAATCTTGGGAAGAGAACGTTCCAATAATGGTTGTTCCTACAAATTATTACAACTTTACAGAAGATGAAATTCTTAAATATCCTAAAATAAAAATAGTGACTTACGCTAATCATGGAATTCGGGCTGCTGTGGGTGCGATGAAAGCGACATTAGACGAGATTAGGGTAACAAAGGGAATTGCTTCAGTGAGTTCAAAGTTAATCCCTGTAAAAGAGTTATTTGAGTTACAAGGCACAACTCAATTAAAAGAGGATGAAAAGAAGTTTGTTGTTTCAGATAACAAGCCTGTTAAGGTTATCATCCCTGCTGCTGGACTTCCTCCTGAATCTTTAAAGGCAATGTTAGGTGACACGCCATTAGCTATGCTTGACATTAACGGAAATTCTTTATTGCAAAGAAATGTTGAACAATTAAACAGTTTAGGAATCAACGATATTACTATCGTTAGCGGGTATGGTCATGAAAAAATCACTATTGAGAATGCTAATGTGATCTATAATGACAATTGGGAAAACTCAACACTTCTTGGTTCAATAATGGCTGCTATTGCCGATAATCCTGACCCTGAATGTCAAACTTTAATTATAAATGGAGACATTTTATTTGAACCCAGCGTTATAAAACAATTGCTCAAACATGAACAAGATGTAGTTGCAATAATTGACAAATCTTATCAAGAATCAAAGTTTTTGGACAAAAAATTAGATCTGGTTGTGGCAAAATTTCCTCCAGTAAGTGGAGATAGGATTATAAATACAATTAAAGAGAATGTGGTTCTGGAAATTGGGCCCAATATTCCTAGAGAAGAAGCTAGTCATGAATTTACTGGAATTTCATTATTTTCTGCAGAAGGAGTTAAAACTTTAAAAAGAGAAATTGCTAATGATTTGGAGCAAGGAAATGATTTTGTGGTAAAAGATATGGTGTATCTACTACAAAAATTGATCGAGAAAAACAATCCAGTTCATGCTTCAGAAGTTGGCGAGGGGTGGATAGAAATTAACACCTTCCAAAATTATAAAGACGCATGTTCTATGTTGGCTAGGAAATAGATCTTGCAAAAGTAGTTTTGTTACATAAACTTGCCATTTTTAACATATTTAATAGATCAAGTGTCCAAAAGTTTTATAAGGGCAGATTATGAATAAAAATAAAGTTAGGGGTTTAAAAGAAATGAGGACATTATTATTTAATCCGGGACCAACAAATGTTTCTGAAAATGTAAGAAAAGCTGTGGCTACCAGAGACATTTGTCACCGAGAAACTGAATTTTTTGAAGTTTTATCAAGAATCAATCAAAATATAATAAAAATTCTTAATGGTGAAGGAACACACAGTGCTGTACTGTTTATTGCTTCTGGAACTGGATGTAATGAGGCCATTTGTGCCAATATTCATGGCAAAGTTTTAGTTATTAATAATGGGAAGTACTCTGACCGAATTTGTCATATTCTTGAGCGTTATAATGTTCCTCTGAATCGTTTAAAGTCACCACCTTTAGAACCATTAGACTTAGACTTAGTAGAACGGGAATTACAAAAAGATCCAGACATAACTCATATCTATGCAGTCCATCATGAAACTACTACTGCGGCCTTACTTCCATTACAAAAACTTGGGGAGTTGGCCAAAAAATATAACAAATTACTTTGTACGGATTCAGTTAGTAGCTTAGGGGGTCATAAATTTGATTTACAGAAAGATAATGTGGCTTTTTGTGCAGTAAGCGCGAACAAATGTTTAGAAAGTTTTCCTGGGGTTTCTTTTGTAATTGGCAAAACTGAAGAAATTAAAAAATTAGAAGGCAAATCACGCAGTTTTTACTTTGACATTTACGCTCAATGGAAAATTGGATTAAAGGGAGAGATGCCTTTCACTCCAGCCGTTCAACTAATCTTTGCTTTAGACGTTGCATTAAAAGAATTTTTGGCAGAAGGCTACGAAAACAGAGTTAGTCGTTATAAAGGACTTGCAAACCAAATGAGGGCTGGTCTTAAAGAGTTAGGATTAGAGTTAGTTTTGCTCCCTGGAGAAATGCAAGGGAACATTTTAACTGCTGTAAAAATGCCTGAAGGAATGGATTATTGGAGAGTTCATGATAAATTAAAAGAAAGAGGAATAACAATTTATTCTGGTAAGAGTGTACTTAACCAAAGAATGTTTCGTGTTGCTACTCTTGGCCATATTAATTCTGACGATGTTGATTGGTTCTTAGACAATCTTAAAGAAGTTATGAAAGAAGAAGGTTTGTTAAAAATAAAAACAGCTGGGTATTCAACGGAACTTCAATCAGAGAATAGTACGGAGAATAGTAATGAGCCATACAATAAATTTATTGTTGAACCAACTGAAAAAGAAATTATTGATAAAGCGGGAATTAAAAAAGCAGTTATTTTGGTAGCGGGAATGGGAACTAGATTAAGTCCTTTAACAAATACACAACCCAAATGCTTAACAGAAGTTAACGGAAAAACTATTCTTTTAAATGCTCTTGAAAAACTGGAACAAAGTGGCATTAAAGAAACAATTTTGGCTATCGGTTATCTTGGTGAGAAAGTTAAAGAAGCTATTGGTGAACGTTTTGGTAATATGAAAATAAATTATGTTGAAAACAACATTTATGATAAAACAAATAATAGTTATTCTTTGTGGTTAGCAATTAAAGACTTAAATGAGGGGTTGTTGATACTTGAAGGAGATGTTTTCTTTGAAGGAAAGTTAATTGAAAGCTTAATGGCTGAAAAGCAAGAAGATGTTACCACTGTAGAACCTTATAATTCTCAACTTGATGGAACTTTTGTTAGTGTCGGAGATGATGCCTTGGTTAATTCTTGGACACACAAAAAGGACCGGCCAGAAGGGTTTACACTTTGGGACAAATATAAAACAATTAACGTTCACAAGTTTTCAAAATCTTTTTTAGAAAATCAGATTCTTCCAACACTAAAAGCCCATGTTGAAGAAACTGGCGGAATCGAACCAATTGAATTTATTTTTAAAGAAATTATTAGTAAGGGCGGAAAAATTAATGCTTATAATGCAAATATGATTAAATGGTTTGAAATAGACGACTTAAATGATTTGAAAATCGCAGAAAATATATTTTCTAATTTGGAGGAAAGGAAGTAAGAATGTCATTACATCATATTATTAGATATATTATGAAAAAATATGCAAGGGGGCCAACTTTAGATTTGGGTTCCGGCCGTGGTTTTCTTCAAAAGGAGTTTAAAATTGATTCTTCATTAGATTATTATGATGATTCTGCGGGCAAGTATTCTAACTTCACTAAACATGATTTAAACAAAGTTCCATATCCACTAAATAAAAAGTTTAGAACAATTACTTGTTTTGGAACCATCCATTATCTTAAAAATCCTGAGAACCTTGTAAGGGAAGCGCGCCGTTTAATTGATGATCACGGTTTTTTAATCCTTAACATTACTGGAAAGTCTAAATTTTCTAATCGCTGGGCTTCAAAGCATGATGTTCCAATTAAGCACGAAAGATTTGCTTCCAAACGATTAAAAATGATTATTCGGAAAGAAGGGTTTGTCATCAAAAAGATTTATTATAACAGTTGGTTCAATCTTAATCGACTCCAATTTTTATGGAAATTATTAAATGTTGAAGGTCGAGAATATTTGGTGTGCGTTCCTAAAATAGTTAACAAAGGGATAAAGAGGGACAATACTGATAAAGAGGATAATATGAATAATGGAGAAAATATCAAGAAAATGAAAGTTAAGAAAGCAGTAATTCTTGCAGCGGGCATGGGGACAAGATTAAGGCCCTTAACAGAACATTTACCCAAACCATTAGTAAAAGTTAATGGCAAACCAATTATGATTACTCAACTTGAAGCTTTGGAAGAGAATGGCATTAAAGAATGTGTAATAATTGTTGGTTATCTTGGTGAGAAAATCAAAGAAGCAATTGGTCGTTCTTTTGGTAATCTGAAAATTAATTATGTTGAAAACAATGATTTTAATAAAACAAATAATGGTTATTCTCTTTGGTTAGCGCGAGAACACATGGATGAAGATCTGTTGTTAGTGGATGGCGACGTTATTTTTGAGAAAGAAATTTTGAGCAATCTGATTTTGGATCCAAAAGAAAATACTATGTTAGTGGATGAGCTTGAAGGGGATATGACTGGCACATTAATTGAGAAAGGAGAAGATAATAAGATGACCAAATACCTTCTTCCAGCAGATAGAGAACACGATACTGGGACAAAGAACCGTTATAAAATGGCCGGCATAACAAAATTGTCTGGTTCACTTTTACTTAACGCATTTATTCCTAAATTAAATAATTTGGTAAAAGAAGAAAGGTTTGATGAATATTATGAATCTGTAATTAAAGAAATTGTTGAAGAAGGAACTTCTTTAATGCATGTTCATGATGTTAACAAACGGAAATGGGTAGAGATCGATAACGAAGAAGATTTAGATATAGCTAAGAATCTTTTTTAAATAGTAAGAGAATAGGGAAATAACAAAAATGGAAATTATTATTTTGGGTTCTGGTGGATCAAATCCTTTGCCTCGGCCTCTTTGCAATTGTGATGTTTGTAATAAAGCAAGGGTTAGAGGGATTCCTTATTCTCGAACCGGACCATCATTTTTTATAAAAGAATCTGCCATCCTTTTTGATACTCCAGAAGACATTAGATCTCAACTTGAAAGGGAGAAAATTAGTTCTTTGAAACATGTTTTTTATACTCATTGGCATCCAGATCATGTTTGGGGATTGAGAATCTTCGAACATATTAGTAAAACTAGGCCAGACGAACAAAATAAAGAGCCTATTGATGTTTATTTACCACAGAAAGTTTATGAAGATTTTAAAACCAAGTATCCCAAATTATTCTATTTTGAAAGCAAGGGTTTCTTAAGGGTACATTTAATTCAAAATAACGAAGAAATAAAAATTGACAAAATTAGAATAACTCCACGATTAATGGAAGGACATGAAAAGAATGTTTATGCTTATGAAATTGTTGATGGATTTAATAAAAGTGTTATTTGGCTTGGGTGTGATGTTAGTGGGATTAAACTGAACAATTTAAGGTTGAGTAATCCGGACGTTTTACTTTTAGAATGTCCCGTTCCCATCACCAAAAATTTGTGTGCAAAATTAGATATCAGTGATGGATGGCAAACAACTATTTCCAAGGAAGAATCTGAGGGAATAATTCAATATCTTAATCCCAAAAGAACTATTTTTGTTCACATAGATGGTTATAGGCATCTTTGGAAAGAAATGGATCATGATGCCATTATTGAAGCGGTTAAAAACTTGGAGAAGGTAGATGTTGGATATGATGGAATGACTATTGAGGTATGAAAAAATGACTGAAAGATTAAATATGTTATTAGTGGATCCGAACCACAACAATAATTATGGTCCGCATCTTGGACTGGCTTATGTTGCAGCAGCAAGTAAACCTTTTGCTAAAGTCAATACTGAAAGTTTTCTCTTACAGGGAGAAGTAGATAATTTAACATTTCCAGGATTTTTAGATCAAGAAAGAGCATTTGTTGACCAAGTGGGAAAAACTGTTGCAAAAAACGCTCCAGATGTTGTTGGTATAACTGCAACTATTGGTTCTTATCAAAGAGCATTACGAGTTGCTGAAGCTGTAAAGTCACACGGAGGTAATCCTTTAGTAGTTATGGGGGGGCCGCAAGTTTCAATTTTAAGTTCTACAAACAAATGGGAATTCCGAGTTTTTGAAGATTCTCCCCATGTTGATGTTATTATAAGGGGGGAAGGAGAAAAAACAATTGAAGAATTGTTGGGAGCAGTTCAGAAAGGAGAAGGATTTAATGATATTCAAGGTATGAGTTTTCGTGATGGTGATCGTTTTGTAGCTAATCCAAACAGGCCAGTAATAAAGAATCTTGACGAATTGGCTTTTCCGGACTGGGGCGTTTTTCCTCTAGATGATTTTGATGACGTTTTCTATCTTTCAACTTCTCGGGGATGTGTAGCAAAATGTAAATTTTGTGATGAAAGGGCAATTTTTCCTAGGTATAAATTCAGAAGTCCTCAATCTGTTGTTGCAGAAATGGAAAGAAATGCTACAGAATTTGGAGTGACGACGTATCGTTTTGGTGATTCTTCATTGACAACAAATCCTCGTCTTGCAGAAATGTGTGATTTACTTATTGAAAACAATTTAGGAGTTTCATGGTTAGCTTATGCAAGAGCAGATCAAGTAAGTCCAGAATTGCTTGTTAAACTTAAAGCAGCTGGACAAGACGTAATTTATTTTGGAGTTGAAACAGGATCACAAGAAATGCTTGATGCAGTCAGTAAGGGCTTAACATTGGATGATACCAAAAATGCTGTAAGAATGGCTAAAGAAGCCGGTATGAAAGTTAAAGGTAGTATTATCCTTGGTATTCCTGGAGAAACAGAAGAACATGCTAATGCGACTATTGCATTTGTAAAAGAATTAAATCTTGATATTTCTAATTGGCATGGTTATACTCCCAGCATCCAAGATTATAATGCTCATTTTGTAGCTCATCCTGACTCAAAATTGGATTTAAATTGGGCAGGAATGAACACAGATGTTCCACATCATTTAGAAACGTATGCGAGGGAAGTTGCTGGTTTTGATGAGGCTTGGATGATGGATAAACACTTAAGAGGAGGACAATTTCCTGAAGGTACTAATCCAATTACGGGACATGATTACTCTACTGTACATGCGAGATTACAAAGAGCTATAGCTGCTACAAAACAAAATACCCATATGGAAGCAGTTCTTTTAGCAGAAAGAGCTGGAAAAGTAGAGAAGTAGCTAAGTGTCTAGGTGAACAGTAATGGAAGAGTCAGGAATTAGGTTAATTAGTGAAAAATGAACATAGAAATAAAAAGAGAAAAAGTAATTGGAATTTTGGGAGGAATGGGTCCTTACGCTACTGTTGACTTGTTTAAGAAAATCTTAGATCTAACCCCAGCAAAAAAAGATTGGGAACATTTGAGAATTATTATTGATAATAATCCCAAAATTCCAAGTAGAGGAAGATATTTTGCTTACGGAGAAACTAATCCTTCTAAAGAGATGATTTTAACTGCCCAAAATTTAGAACTGGCAGGCGCAGATTTAATCGTTATTGGATGTTTAACTGCCCATAATTTTTATCAAGAGGTACAAAACAACGTTAAAGTACCAATAATTAATGCAGTTGAAGAAACTGTCAAAGAGATCAAAAGAAACAATCCAGATTTTAAGAAAATAGGGCTCTTATCTACAGAAGTAACAGCCGAAAGTGGTTTATTTCAGAATGAATTCATAAAACAAGGTCTTGAAATTGTCGTTCCAGATAATGAAGGGTTAAAAGAAGTGAGAGCAATAATTGAAACTTTAAAATTAAATAATATTGTTGAAAGTGATAACATAAAGTTATCAGGAATAATTAAATCTTTAGTTAACTTGGGTGCAGAAGGAATTATTTTGGGCTGTTCAGAACTACCTTTAATGATAAAGGGAGATTCTTATGTCATTTATAACACCAATAATAATCTTGATGGCAATACAGAATCAAAGATTCCAGTTTTTGATGCTATGGAAATATTAGTAAAAGAAGTAATTAGGAGGGCCAAGGAAGATTAGTTCGGTTTAAACCGGACCAAATTGGATTAAGTACTCTTGGTAAAATGATTAGAAGATGAAAACAAAATATTCATTAAAAGATGTAGGAAAGAATCTTGGTTCTGCAGATACTCCAATTGGTGTTATTTTAATTAGGCCTTTTTCGATGAGGATTAGTTGGTTTTTAGTAAATTTTACTAAGTTAACCCCTACACAATTATCTTTCTTAGGGTTGTTTGTGGGAATTGGCGGAGCAGTAGCATTTTATTATCAAATGTTTATCTTAGGGGCAATTCTATCCTTAGCAAGATACCTTTTTGATTGTTTTGATGGCATTGTCGCTCGTGTTAAAGGAATAACTTCTAAGTATGGGGCATTTCTTGACAATTATGCTGGTTTGCTTTCGTCAGCTTTAACTATTCCAGGACTTTGTTTTGGACTATATTTTTATTCTGGAAATATTATCTGGCTTTACATTGCTCCATTTATGGCGATGATATTAACTTATCATATTATTGAATCGTTAATTATCGCTAGAGTTTTAGGGGACAAGGCATTTACAGAAAGTGTTCGGACAGTCGGGGAAGCAAGCAGAAAAGGATTAATTGCAAAATTAAAATACTTTCTTAAAAAGCATCAAATGTCAGATCCTTTTGGTACTGGAGATTTAAGGTTACTTCTGTTTGTAGTTGGTCCTTTGTTTGGTATAACTTACATTGTCTTTTGGTTTTGTTTAATTGTATTTTCACTTAAAGAAGTCTTTTTTTTCTTTTATTATAGTGGTCTTTTAAAATCCGCAGACAAACTAAATAAGAAAAATAGTGCTGATGATAGCAACAATGATAGGAGTAACAACAGTAACAACCAAAATGCCGCTGAGGAAATAGATAGTAAAGGAGAAGAGAACTAAAATATATTTGCTCAAGGTAATTATTAAATATACTTATTAATTATACTGAAGCGGATTTAATTATTTTTTTGATTTCTTTTATTGTTATCAAATTAAGTGAGAAGACCAAAACAGAATATATTACTGTGGCAATTAATAAAATCACGGCCAATTCAAGCCAAACATTTAAGTGAATTATTTTCTGAAGATAAAATATCATTAAAACCATTACTACACCAAGGAAAAAGATTTTACTTAAATTCAACCAAGGAAGTCTTGTCTTGACAATTTTGGATAATTTTATGTTAGAGAAAACAAACGCAAAAATGTAGCTGACGGCAGTAGCTAAAGCAGCCCCATTAATTCCATATTTTGGAATTAATATTAAGTTAATGCCAAGATTTATTAAAGCAGAATAAGTAATGACTTTTGTAACTATTTTTGGGTTTCCAGTTCCACTAATAACATTATTATTTATTCTAGCAAGAGTATAAAATATTACTCCAACTAGAAGTATTTGTAATGCTAATGTCCCTTGAATATACTCTACACCAAAAGAGATTCTAAGAAACAGTTCTGAAAATGCAATTAATGTGAAAACTAAAGGAATAATTATCAAAAAAACGTACTTTTGTAATAATCTTATTCCTAATGATACTTTATCATATTCTTTTTTTGTCCAAAGTTCAGAGACCATTGGTAACATTACTAAGGCGATAGATCTTCCAAGATATAAACAAAGAATTGCTGTTGGTAATACTACGCTGTAAACTCCAACTTCCGCTAAACTTTTAAAATAAGTTAACAAAAGCACATCAATATAACCAATAAACTTGGCACCAACTAAAGTTAAGACAGAAGGTATAGCGAAGTATGTTAATTTTTTTAAGAGAGATTTTGAATACTTATTTTTGTACTTGAAGAAATTGAACTTTTTTAAGAAGAAGGGAAGAAAAATAACAAACATTAATGGCCCGACTAAAACGAAAGCATAAATAGGTGAAAATAAACCAAAATTGTAATAAAAAAAAACTAATATTAAACTTAGTGTTAATAAATTCTTAACAAATTCCATTATTGAAAAGTAAAACATTTCTTGAAATCCTTGAAAACACTTTTTTAAAAGGTCATCAAATACATTAAGAATTAACATTATGGACAAAAACTGTAATATTATTGCAGCGAACGGGTCTTTGAAATAGTAGTTTGCGAGGACATTTGATAAAATTAAGAACGCTCCAACTACAATCCCTGAGGAAATCAATTGAATTGTAAGAGTATAAGATATAATAGACTTAATCAAATTGTTTTCCTTATTAACATTAAATTCCGAGATATACTTTATTGTTGCAGTTCCAAATCCAAGGTCTTTAAATAAGTAGAAAAACAATACAAATGTATAAACTGCATAGAACAAACCGTATTCTTTTACAGTTAAGTTTCTTGCTAAAACAACCCTAATAAGATATCCCAAAAATGCTGCTAACATTATTCCAATAAAAACAACTGCGGATCCATGGGCGGCTTTCTTTGTATAATTTGTCATTTAGTTAAAAACTTAAAAATTGGTATATAAAAGTATTGATTTTATCTTTCTTAACGAGGTTCTACTTGTTTTAATTTTTTCGTTTCAAAATATACTTTTATCAAAGATTTTCTCCGTGGATCACTCTCTTTCTAATATATGCACTAATACGGTCAATAATTGTAACCATAACAACCATAATAATCAAGATTGTTAAAACTTCCTGACTCTTAAATAGCCTCATACTTGTTAATAATTCCATTCCAATTCCACCAGCTCCCACTAAACCTAGAACCGTGGCAGCACGAAAGTTATTTTCTAAGTAATAAAGCATGTAATTAATGAATAATGGTTTAACTTGTGGAATAATGCCTCTAATTATCATTTGGATTTTATTAGCTCCAGTGGAAATAATGGCTTTAATTACATCTGGATCAACAGTTTCAATTGATTCTGAGAAATATCTTCCTAGAGCCCCCGTAACATGTGCTGATAAGGCCAGAACTCCTGGAAATGGACCTAAGCCAACCATAGAAACAAAAATTAATCCCCACACAATTTCGTTAATACCACGGCAGATGTCAAATAGTGTTCTTGTTATGTGATAAACAAATTTGTTAGGCATTATGTTTCTAGCTGCCAAGAAAGATAAGGGAAATGCAATAATAGCTCCAATAGTTGAACCTACTATGGCCATCTGTAACGTTTCTACAGCTTTTAACAAAAATGTTCCTAAATTAGAAATGTCAGGAGGAAACATCCTCCCTACAAAATCAGCCATATAAGGAATGCCCTGAGCAAAACTTGTGATGCTTGTATCTGTGCCACTAATGGCCCAATAATAAACAACTACAACCAATAATCCAATTAACAAGCCTTTATACTTCCTCTTCGGAGGTTTAAGTTTACTTTCGAGCTCTGAGATCTTTTTCATTCTCAAATCCCAGCTTTTCCATAGGTGGACCACTCTTCAGTCTTACCATAAATATTGACAATACTTTTCTCAGTTAGTTCTTCCGGTTTATTATCAAAAACAACTTCTCCTTCTTTCATACCAATTATTCTAGAACCATATCTTTTAGCAAATTCTAAGAAGTGCAAGCTAGTTACTAAAGTAATACCTTTTTCTACACAAATTTTTTTCAACAAGTCCATAATTTCTTTCATTAGTCTTGGATCCAGACTGGATACTGGTTCGTCTGCAAGAATAATCTCTGGTTTCTGGGATAAGGCTCTAGCAATAGAAACTCTTTGTTTTTGGCCGCCACTAAGGTTATGGATACGTTCATTTTCAAAATCTTCTAGCCCTACAGATTTTAGATTTTCTCGAGCAATAGCATAATCATTTTCAGAAAATTTTCCAAAAATTGTTTTTAATGTAGTGTTGTAACGCAACCGCCCATCAAGAACATTCTTCAACACAGTTTCTCTTTCAATCAAGTTAAAGTTTTGAAAGATCATCCCTATTTCTCCTCTGATTTTCACGGATTTTTTAACGGAACAATTGATAATGTCTTGGTTTTTAATCAGTACTTTTCCGGAAGTCGGTTCAATTAGTCTGTTTAAACATTTAAGTAATGTTGATTTGCCTGATCCGCTGGATCCTATGATCACTACGCTTTCTCCCTGTTTTATGTGAAGATCAACATTCTTAACAGCGCCTTCTTTTCTGTTACTGTATGTGTGGTTAAGGTTTTCTATTTTAATCATTTTCAGTTATTTCCAATCATTTTCAATATTTTTTCATTCTTTTTAAAAATAATAAAACATTTATTTATTCGCTGCTTCTGCGCTACTAACGTCCATTCCTAAAGTTTTGGCAGTTTCTCTAACGACATCATAATCACTATCTTTTACTGTTTTGTAATTTGATATTCCACCCCAACCATCAACTTTATGAATTACTTGTTGATCCATTTTTACCAAAGCAAGTTGAATTTTTAGTTTCATGATTTTTGGTAAACTTCCTCGTACTGCAATTGGCGATCCAGGTATTGGTTCTGATTCATAAATTACTGTATTTACTGCGGAATCAATCTCTTTGGCTTTTACCATTCTTTCATAAACATTATCGCCGGTTGCTCCTGCATCAACTTTACCATTTGCAACAGCATACATTGCGGCATTATGGGTTCCAGCATAATAACTATTGCTGAAATCATTGTCAGGATCTATTCCATTTTCAATCAACATTTTTCTTGGAATTAGATTTCCCGATGTGGATGCTGGGTCAACAAAAGCAAAACTTTTACCTTTTAAATCTTCAAGGGTTTTTATTCCACTATTTGCATTTGCTACAATAACTGACTTGTAAGTTGCACTGCCTGTCTCTGATTTCATTCCATTTACGATTGCTTCTGCTCCTGCAACATTATGGGCAATAATGTAGGAAAAAGGACCAAACCACGCCATATCAATATGCTTAGCTCGCATAGCTTCAATTGCTGCAGTATAATCTGAAGTCACTTGAATCTCTACTGGAATACCTAATTGTTCAGACAAATATTCTTGAATAGGTTTATAGTTTCTTAACATCTCATCTGCATCATCCGCAGGGATTAATCCCATTTTTAGAACTTTAATATCTTCAATTGTTGTTTCTCCTGTTGTCTTTTCTGATAATTGACATGCTGATAGAAAAACAGTTAGACATAATAATAAACTTACTACTATGCTCATTTTTAATATTTTTCTCATTCTTCTTCACCTCATAAATAACTAATTTTTTGTTATCTGATTTTAACTTTTACTTGAGCCATTCTTGATTCTATTTTTAATGGCTGTACTAGATTGATCTTTATAATATGGCAGCATCACAGTTCTACCTTTAAATATTTTCTTAAGTTGTTTGAGATAAGGATTTCCAATATGGCTTGTACTCTCTACAAGAATATCGGGTTGAATAGCTTTTAAATTATTAAGCGGAGCATATTCGTTTTGAGGAACAGCACAATCAACACAAGCCAAAGAACCTACTAATCTTATCCTTTCTTTAAAACCCATTGCTGGCTTTTTCTTCTTTTCTTTCACAGCATGATCAGTTAACACTCCAACAATCAGTTTTTCACCTAAGGCCTTAGCATTCTCTAAGTACAGTATATGTCCTTCATGTAAAATATCACCACACACATAAGTGTAAACAATTTTCATAACTTTGTTGCTAAAGAATTAGTTTAAAAAACTTTCACCGAAAAGCTTTTATATGATTGCTTGGGTCTACTGTGAAGTGAAGACAAATGCATGACCTAATCATTCGCCCAAGCTTAGAAAAACATTTAGATGTGTCAGACGAAGTTCTAAGCTTGTTTGGAAATTTCTTAACTCTTTGGAAGGAAAGAACATTCACAGACATAGATGTTATTGAAGCAAGAAGAATATTCTCTTATATGGTTCAAGAGGATAAAAAAAGCCGTACTTCACATATTGGTAATGTTTTAGCTTTTAATCGACATTCTTGGGTTGTTGGAGAATATGCTGCTAATTTAGCTAGAAAATTATCTGACAGGGGGATGGCAACTGAAATTGGTCTGAGCCCAAAAGAAATTGAATATGCTGGTGGAAGTCACGATATCGCGAAAATGTTTTTAGATGATAGTTTTCAATATGCTCATGAACATGCTGCATACTTACTTTTAAAGGATAATGGCTGTGAAGATTTAGCTAGCACTTCTCAACCACATCAACCAGGAGAAGGAACTGTCTTAAGAATGTTACATCAAGCAGGAGATTTCTTAGATGTCCGAGAAGAAGATTTTTGTGATAATAGAAAATATCCCTTAGCTTCTGATTTAATTATGCTTGCAGATATGTCTTGTGGTTTAGGCTATGATGGAGCGCTTAAAAGAATGACAGATATTAAAACAAGATACTCTCCAGACACTCATTTAGTTAGTGGGATTAATGATCTAAAGAAAGGAGAAGCAAGAGTATTAGCAATAGAAGAAAGGGTAAATAAATTACTATCAAGTTAAGATTTGAATAATTTCTTTTTCTAATCCTCTTAAAAATTTAGTTTCTCGATCTACTCGAAGATATTGCTTTACTCCTAAGTATGTAAAGAAACTTCTGATTGTATAATCGATTATTTCGTAGTTGATTTTGGGTTGGGCCATTTCTCCCATCCGGATAATCATTGCTTTTATTAAAGATTCAGCACTTAATTTTTTGTTGAAAGCATCTTCTTTATGCAACCGTTTCCGAATCATTTCAGGAAAATCTTCAGGTTTGAATTTAGCTTTCCAAATTGTGTTTTTTGAGATCTCATCTTTGAAATTAAGAAAGAAATCCTTATTCTTCATTCTTTGTAACAAATCTAGATAATTAACTTTTTCCCAGAATTCCCATTGGCCACTACAGGAAGAAGAATTTGGTAAAAAAGATTGAGTGGGGTAAAATAAGCTGTTTAAGTAGCAACAACTGACTAAACTTAAAGCTGCAGCGATTTTATTATCACTAATATGATTGGGAAGTTCAGAAAATTGTCTTGCTTTTATTAAGGAATTAAGTATATTATCTTTTTCTTCTTTTATCTTTTGATAAATGGCAGAACTTTTAGTCACATTATTGCTGCTATTGGAGTTACTGTTACCATCACCAAGAATATTTAAAGCACTACTTAATATTTTTGGATGGTTAGCTAAAGCCAATCCGTGAACTTTGTTATTACCATCATTTTTCTCTGAAAAGTTCATAACTGTTGGAAGAAGTGAATAAATAACTGCGCCCGGATCACAATCACAACTTTCCAAGATTTTTGTTGTTACAACCAAATATATTGAATTGTTCATTTTAACCTATTTTAATATGAATTTTAGCAGAATGGCCCTTATTTAAATATTATGTTCCTATATTACTATACTATTTATTGTACGCTACTTTTCTATAAGCTTTAAGATAGTTATCAATATTTTCCTTTAGTCCGAATTTCTTCAATTTCTTGTTATTATACTCTTTTTGATACACCTTGACAACGCCCTTGGCAATATCAATTGGGTTTTTAGCTTTGACAAGAATATATCTTCCACTAACAACTTCTGGGAGAGAGGTTGTATTCGAAGCGACTACAGGCTTGTTCATTGCACAAGCTTCTGCAGCAGAAAAACCAAACCCCTCAGCTAAGCTAGGAACTACTACACAATCTGTTGATTTAACATAATTAGGAACTTCATTGTAAGAAACGGGATTGTGAAGAATTAAATTGGATTGTATTTTCAGTTTTTTAATTAGTTGAATGATTTTTTTATAATTTTTTTTATAGGCAACATCTTTACTTACCAGAGCCAATAACTTTGAGTTAGGAATTAATTTAGAAATTGTTGGAACGGCTTTGATTAAGTATTCGAACCCTTTGCTAGTTCCCGGCCTACCATGAAACAAATAAATAAAATTGTTTTTTAATTTTAGTCTTTCACGAACTTTTTCTCCATTATATCTTTTTGGATCCCAATGATGATAATCAACCCCATTGTAAATTGTTGTTGTTTTACTTTTTGGGATTTTAATTTTTAGTAATTGATTTCTTGTTGAATTAGAAACAGCAACATACTGAGTAAATCTTAATTTATAAATTAACTTTTCCAAGGTGTTATGGAAGAATGCTTTGAATCTCCCCATTTCGGTAATTTTTTGCCATTGGTTAACCCAAACTTCATGGATAGTTATTACGCAAGGTTTATCACATATTTTTGATGCTAACCATGCGGGAGGAGCCCCGTTAAATGTGGTGGTGTGAATAATGTCTACTTTTTTAGCTAATTTCAGGACTTTTGGTATTGAAAAAAAAGTAAATAAATAACGGTTATCAAAACAAGGAACTCTGTAAACTCTGACTCCATTAATAATTTCAAACTTTTTTGTGTTTTTAAGTTGGTGTGTTACTAAAGAAACTTGGTGCCCTTGCTTTACTAAACCTTCACCAAGATTCTTAAAAACTATTTCAGCCCCTCCAATATGGGGGGAATAATTTTCTAAAACAAAAAGAATTTTCAGCTTCTTATTTATTTCTTTATTTTTGACCATTTTAGTTTATAGAATTCAAACGCTGCAATTGTACTACTAAACACAATACTTGGCTCTATTGTGCAGTTGGCAAAACATCCTACACATCCACTTTTGATTCTTTTTCTGATTGATTGCATTTTATATGAATGCCAAACTTTCTTAAATCCCCGGTCTTTAATATTTCCAATTACAGGGTATTGATAACAAGGTTTAACATTGCCGTTAGACTCAATAATACATGTTGAAAAACCAGCATAACACCATTTTATTTTCTTTGGATTCTTAGTTTGTTTGACCATGTATTTTAAGTAAGAAGGAAGAACAATAATGTGAGGATGAATTTTTCTTAATTTATTAATCATCTTAATTCCCTTGATAACATTTCTAAACTCTTTTTTTCTTTCTTGAACATTATCTTTAATCAGTCCAACATCAAAACCAGCAAAAGAGATGTAAACACCAAGGTCTTTGGCAAGAAGTGTTAATTTTCTAAGATGTTCAGGATCTTGACCCATAATTAAAGTTCCAATTCCCACTCGTTTAATTCCTGATTGTTTTAATTCTTTTAATGTTTTAATAGCCTTCTCAAAAGTGTTTGGAACTCCCCGAGTTTCATTATGGGTTTGACCAAATGAGTCAATTGAAACAGTTACTGAATCAATTTTTGCTTCAGCTAGTTTTGGAATTATTCTTGAAATTGTTGTACCGTTAGTGTTCATATGGATTGCAATGTCCCTTCTTTTAAACGCTTTAACAATTTCAATAATATTAACTTTTAGTGAAGGTTCTCCACCCGTAATTCCTACGGCTGCAACCTTCATTCTTTTGAGTTCTTTTGCCAATTGAATATAATGTTTAAGTGTGAGTTCTTCTTTAGCCAAAGATGGATTCTTAATGTAATCCTTCCAAATATCACACATTTGACATTTGAGATTGCACCTTTTTGTAACTTCTAAATGTACGACTGACGGACCCAAAGGAGTTTTGTTTAGAAATCTTGACATCTTAGTATCTATCAATTTTAGAACTGTTAAGAATATGTTCATTTTCTGCCTCTTTTCCTTCTTCTCTTTCTCTCTATAATCTGTTCAAAGAGGTTTATTGTATTAGTTCCAATAATTTCCCAATTAAATTTTTCTTGAACTCTTTTTCTTCCCTGTGTTGCTAAACTTCTAGCAAGTTTATTATCATTTAATATGCTGCTTACTGCATTGCCTAAGTCCTTTGGATTTTTTGGTTCCGCTAAAATTCCGCCTTTGCCAATTGCATAAGGAATGCCTCCAATATTACTTCCTATTACTGGCTTATTACTAGCCATTGCTTCAACAAGTACTAACCCAAAACCTTCCCACACACTTGTAGAGGGAAGAACTGATAAATCACAAGCACCATAATAATAAGGGAGATCTTCATCAGTAATAAACCCAGGAAAGGAAACCATTTTTTCCAAACCTAACTTTTTTGATAATTGCATGTATTCTTTTTTGAGTTCTCCTTCGCCGCCAACAATAATTACAAAATCTTCACCATATTTTTCTTTTATTATTTTCGCACTTTGAATTAAGATTTCCACTCCTTTGTATCTTTTATATGGGCCTAAAGAAGCCATAAAGAAAATAATTTTCTTGTCCTTATGTTTTGTTCTGATTTGAAGAGACTTGTTATGTTGGCTGTTCTCGGGTTTAAATATCTTTAAGTCTACACCGTTTGGAATTATAACTGTCTTTTTCTTCCATTTGCTGAGCCAGGGAGAGTTTTTCAAGTATATAGGACTAGTTGCAATAATTTTGTCTGCTTGAGAAAGAATAAATGCCCCAATTGTTTTATTGTATAACCACGCGCCGAGTTTAGCAATTCCACCTATTCCACCAATGTCATTATGATATGTGATGATTAGTGGCTTTTTAGTAATTATCTTTGTAAATACTCCCATCAAAGCAGGAAATGGCGAAGGAATATGGGCATGGATCACATCAAATCTTTGTTTGAGTAAAGTTGGTAAGAAATTTAACGAAATAGGTGTATTGAATAAATTAAACGAAACGGGAACCCTTTTTATTTTTAATCCTTTAAACAATTCTGTTACTTTTTTGTTTTTATTCTTCTTTAAATGATTAGAACAAACAATAGTTATTTCTGCTCCCAATTTTTTAAGCTCTTTACAAATATAATAAGAATGATATTCTACACCTCCTAAAAAAGGTAAAAAGTATGGTGTGATCTCCAATATTCTCATCAGATTATTCTCCTTTTTTAGCCTTTTCAATGGCAATTCTTCTAACAACAGACTCAATTTTCTGTTGGTTTTTCCGTACTATTGTATATGTGTGAAATAACATTCCAATTAGGAACATAAATCCAACAATAATAAAAAAGTCTAATCTTCTACCAAATGTTAACCAGGTCTTAATAAAATAGTCTAATCCTTTAGGAAATATAGCTAAAAACAAAAATATTGTCCAAGCCCCAAACCAAAAAATGGATTCTTTATTAGTAAATTCTTTTCTTCTCAAATATAAAAAAGTTAGATAAAACATTAATAACGCAAATAGTACTCCAATAATTTGAATCCCTAATAAATTGCTTGTCAATTTAACCTCCACAGGAACATGTTTAAAACGATTTTAATTCCGTCAATTATAGTTGTTCCTTTATAATTATCTGAATAAATGGTTTGAATAGGTACTTCTTTATGATTAAGCTTATATCTCCCAACATTGGCAATCATTTCACTTTCCATACTATAGTCCTGCGCTTTCCACCTTATTTTTCTATATATGTTTACTTTAAACGCACGATAACCATTCTGAGTATCTTTCAAATTAAGCCCATATAAAACTTTTGTAACTAAGTTTATTAATTGATTACCAAACCGAAAAACAAAAGGCATATTTTTACTGAACTTTCTATAACCAAAAACAATGTCTGCTTGATTTAATTGTTCCACAAACCGAGGAATTTCACAAGGATCATGCTGTCCATCACCATCAATTAAAATCACAGAATCAAATCCTTTTTCATAAGCATAATCACATCCCGTCTTTGCAGCAGCTCCTTTGCCTAGATTAATTATATGTTTGAGTATTGTTGCTCCAGATTCTTTGGCATTTTGTGGTGTTTTATCTGTACTTCCATCATCTACAACTAACACGTGAGGTGAATACTTTAATGAGTCAAAAACAACTTTAGAAATGTTTTTCTCTTCATTATGACACGGAATGATTATAATAGTCTTCATTAATAATATAATTCAGAAGTCGTTTTATAAAAATTATGCAAAATGAACTTTTTTTTAATAGAAATTAATTGATGGATTTGATTGATCTTTTTATTCTGGTAAAAAATAGGCCTGGTTTTTTTGTTTACACTCAAAGTCAACCTTCCAGATAGAAATTTTATCTCCTGTAACTGTTCTGCGTTCATCAAATGGTGTAAAGCATTTTAATCCATGACCGTTAAAGAAAAATAATCTGGTGAAAAGGCTGTCTGCTTGTAGGGGATGAGTTAACAAAATTTTATTTTCCTCATGAAGTAGGACTACTGATGCTCCTAATAATTGTCCTGAAAACTCTTTTTTCTTTATCCCTTCTTTTGTAGCATAAACAAGGCTGTTTGGATATACATTGCCATTGCTAGTTGAGATGGAAGCATTAATTGTATCTAAGTCAATATCAATTATTGTTGTTCCTTGGCCAAGGTTAACGTTACAGTGGTATATCTTGTTTTCAAAGCTACAACTTCCTGTGCTTTGATAGCCTGGCCATGTTGCTACCCATTGGTCTCCTGGCGAATTAATAATCTCTGAATAATATCTGGCAGCTGTTTCTTCATCCAAATTAAATTCTTCAATGAGGATATTCTGACCATCTTCTTTGTTTTTTGTTACACTTTGATACATAGCTGCTTTTTCAAAGTCCCAACTTCCAAAATGGCCCCATACTCCTGCTTTACCAACCATATCTTCAGAAGTAATGTAAAACTGTTCGATTAAGTCATCACAGTAAGTTAACTGAATAATTTCTGCAATCTGTTCATTATTTAAGCCTTCCTTTTTAAGTATCTTTATTGCTTCTTTTTTATCATTCAGAACCATAATTTGGTTAAGGACATTGATAGCTCTTAATGTGTCTCCACTGAAATTTTCTTCAATAACATGAACGGCTTCTTCTTGACCACAATTAAGCATTCTTAAGATCCCTACTGCAATTTCTTCGTCCGGATTTAAAAGAGTTTTTCCTACCCAATGTATTTTTTCTCCTTGATCTCCACCATCAAAAGTAACTCTTCTTTCAGCAATTGCAACAAACCAATGCCCAAAATCCCACCATGAAGTAATAATGGCATCATTCGAATTTTCTTTAATTTTTGTAAGGCTGTCATACCAGGCATCATTCATACTTGGAATTTGATTCTTTGCAATCCCGTTAGCTGACATAAGTGGAGCTATAAATAATAAGCAGAGGATTAGGATTATGGTAAGCTTAGCAACAATTTTGTTAACTTTTATTTCTTTTTCCATCCAGGAACTAAGACGATTATAAATGAATCCCACGGCCGTTCCAAATGCAAGAGCGAAAGCAGGCACCATTAAAATAGCGAAACGAACACCCTTAGTAAACCCATAAGCTGTTCCAATAAACCAGACAGTCAGAAGTGTTGCGTAAAAAATGTTTCTTTTACCTTCTTCGTTTTTAACTGCTATAGCGATAATAATTCCTAAAATGGCAATAATAAATAATAAATTTCCCCCCATCTGTGAAACAATTTCTCCAAACCTAATTTCATTAAATTCCGCCACAGTAGTAAGAACATTTGGCCACAAGGTTGTCAATCCTAAGTCTTTTATTGTTATTACTCCCAATGCACTATTAAAAAAGTCCATAAAATCGTTAAATCCAACAAAAAGGGTTACAACTATGGCTGAACTAAAGAAAAATATTGCTGTTGAAGCTATTATCTGCTTAATTCTTAATGTGAAGATGGATCCAAAACTTACTTTTTTACCTTTTTTCTTCCCTGTTATTAACAAGTAGATGACATAGATTCCAATAGCTGCTAAAATGAAATCAAACATGTACCACCATCCCAGCCAAGCACTACTAAAAAATCCAATAGACAATCCTGAAAGGGTTGAATAGGCCAACATCTTTTTAGTACTTTTTGCTTCGAATGTTTCTAAGATTAACCAAGTAATAATTAAAGGGAAAAGGATGTTATATGGGTCCGTATCAGAAAATCCGGCCGGAGTTCTGCTTAACAATGCTGAATTTATTGCAATAATAATGGCTGCAAATGTCCCTCCAATATTTCCAGCAAATTTTCTTCCAATTAAGAAAGCGGGAATAATTGACAATCCAATAATAATAACAGGAATGTAAAAAAATGCGGCCATCAGTTGTAAATCCTTATTGAAAAAACTTCCAATTTTGTATAAATAAGCACCAAACAAAGAGTGAAACACAATTCGAGGCATCCCCTTACCTTCGCGGCCGTTTCTTAAGAAGTTAATTTCTTTCCCCTTAATAACTTCTGTGCCAAAATGGCCAGAATTAATATAACTACGGGTTTCACCATACCATAAATAAGGGTCAATTGCTAAGAGATAAGTTTGTCCATTTTCATCCTGGAAACTTGCTTTATATTGATTAGATAGCTGTTCAATGTCGTAATCAATCTGGTCTTTATTATCTTTGAGTTGTTTCTTCCATTCAGTATCAATTAAAGATTGACGATTTTGTTCTGGTAAATTTGGGTACTGTTGGTTAACTTGATTGCCGATTTGTTGTTGGTAAAAGTTATAAACAGTATTTTCTGCCCAATCCTCAGTAATTGGTAAATAAGATGGCATAACTCTAAAATATGTTGAAAGTAGGATTACCAGTAATATTAAGGCAAGAGGAATTAACCATTTTGAGTTTCTCTTTGTAAATGAGGAGACTTTTTTGAAATCAAAAGAAATATCTTCATCTGTATTTTCTTCTTCGTCCCTAAATCTTTTTAAGTCTGTTTTCCCCTTGGTTTTAATATTTTTTAAAAACCCAACTGCTTTATTTTTTAATTCTTTAAAATCAATGCCTAACTCTTCATCATCATTTTGGTCATCAGAACTATCTTTTTCTTCTATCTTCTTTTCTTTAGGTGGTTCTGGTTTGTTATCTCTTTTTTCAACTATTGGTTCTTCAGGTCTTTTGTTCTCTGTATCATTTTTTTCAGAATTGCTTAAATTGATTTTCTCTTTATTTTCAAAATTAGGTTGTTGCGAAACACCTTCTACTGAATCCTGGTCTTTCTCTTCAGAATCAATCTTAATATCTTCAACCACTATTAAACACCTTAATTTGAGTTAAATCTATAAAAACAGTATAGCCTTTATAAAATTTATTATCCTTTAAGAGTACGTTGAGCGATAAGTTTTAATATGAGAACAATTATTTTTGAATTATGTCCGTTTGTGAAATGTGTGGGAGAGAAGCATCATTAGTAAGTGCAGATGTGGAAGGAGTTGAGTTAAAAGTATGTCCGGTGTGCACCAGATATGGTACCACAAACAAAAATCAGGTTGGAAATTCCAGAAGACCCCATTATTCTGGGTCTAGAACTCGAAATAAAGAAGAAATTGAGTGGAAAATTGTGGAAAACTTCTCTGCTTTAATCAAATCTGCAAGGAAAGAAAAAGATATGAACCAGGAAGAGTTTGCAAAATTTCTTAATGAAAGGGAGAGTATTCTATCTAAATGGGAACAAGGAACGTTAAGGCCTAGAATTTTTGTGGCTAGAAAGTTAGGACAAACTCTTGGAATAAACTTCGTTATCAAAGACATCAAAGAAAAGGTTGAGATTAAGAAAGATAAAGCTCTAAAGGGAGAATTTACTTTGGGTGACTTTATCAAAAAACCAAGAAATAAAAACAAATAACGATTTCTAATCAATACTACTTAAAAGGGATTAATTAAAGGAAAGATTTATATGTTAATGAGCTTCCAAATTCGATATGATCGATAAAGCATCAAGTCAAGATTGGGCGAGAAGTGTAGTAGAAGCAAATCCAGGATCTCTAAATGATCCTGATGGTTATCTTGCTCATCTTAGGCAAGTACAGAACTTAGCAGAGATTGTTGTAGGGAACATACTTGAAGCAAATCCTGGAATTCCTTTAATTACTAAAGAAATATCTGTGGCAGCGGGATTACATGATATTGGAATGCCTCGGTTGAAAAAAAAAGTTTTTCATGGATTGGAAGGTGCAAGATATATTGAACAAGAAGGTTTAGAAAGGGGAGTTGCTGATTCTCTTAAAGATGTATATCGAATTGCTCAGATGTTAAGATCACATGGATTTGCTCCTGAATATTGGCAAGAACCGGAATTTGCTGGTTTGAGGAAAGAATTTGAACCTTTGAACACAGCTCTTTTAGTTCCAAGAACTTGGCAGGAAGTTATTGTAACATATGCTGATATGACAAATCTTGGAGGAGAACGTGTAACAATGGAAGAAAGAATTGCTGAATCTTTAGAGAGGTATAGCAATGATCACAGGTATGCGGATGCAAAGATTGTTAAAGTAACGAAAGTTGCACAACCTCGGATGTTGCAATTGGCAAGAAGGGTTGAAGCTTTAGAACAAGGAGAATTAACTACTCCAGAGATTTTTCAATATGGATTTTTATAAGTCTGTTTTCTGAAAACTATTTTAACAAATATTTAGAAAAGTAAATTAATCTTGGCTCTTTTATTAAGCACTTAATTAATATTGGAAGTAAATTTTCTCTGCTATTCTTACCCAATATTTGTTGAATCTCTTTATTTTTAATGATTTTAACTAGTCTATCCCAATCCTTATCTGAGAAGTTATCTATTATTTTGCGAACTAGCAGATGTAATCTCATTTTCTTCTTAAGGGGCTTAATCTCATTTTTGTAATCATATTTTTTATTAATGCAATTAACTAAAGTTTTAGCTTGTTGCATTCCCGGAACAATTCCTCCACCAGTTGTAGCTTTAACAAAACTTGATGAATCTCCAACAAGATAACAATTATTTTTTTGTAGTTTTTGTTTAGGATTATAAATTGGAATAGTTCCTGCTTGAATATCTAGAATCTTAAAGTTATTTCTTTTAATGAAATGATCAAAGTAAGATTTTTGACTTTTTCTTGACGCTAGTCCCACCCTAGCAATATTTTCCGACTCTGGAACTATCCAAGCAAAGAAATCTGGGCAAACTTTTTTTCCAAAGAATGTTTTATAACATTTTGCATTAAATTTTCCTTCAACGGTAGCCTGAATTCCATAATAATTCTTTCGTTCTGTATGATATAATCCATATGCCTTAGATGTTTTGGACAATGGTCCATCAGCAGCGATAACTAGGTCTGGGGAAAGTTCTATCTCTTTTTTTGTTTTGTTATTCTTAATCACAATTCTACTCTTATTATCATTATTATTACTGCGTTTTATGAACGAATGGTTCAGAAAGAGATTTGCCCCTTCATTTTTGGCCAAATCTGCAATGTATCTATCAAACTTTTGTCGACAAATTAAGTACTCTTTTATCTTTATTTTCGCCTGGTGGTTTGGAGAATTAATTTCTACTTCTTCTAATGTGTTAATTAAGAACTTTTCTTTTGGAATATTAAACTGGTCAAAATCTTTTGTTAATAATCCTGTACACTGGATTGGCAAGCCTATATCTGAATGTTCTTCATAAATTGAAACATCATGCCCGGACTTGGCAAATAAGTATCCCGCATAACATCCGATTGGTCCTGCACCAATAACTGTAATCTTCATTCTTCTTTTAATCTAAATTCTCCTTATAAAAAGCTTATTAAACAGTTATTTCATGATAACTCAAACATAAATCAACATCCCAGTAATAATGATCCATAGAATCAAGCCAATTATTACGGGTTTATTCTTGAAGATCTCTTCTGGATTTCTAGCAATTGTTGAACCCCTATTAATCAAATGAAAGAATTGCAGAATTGTATACAATGCAAACGGCAAAGTATAAATCAAGTTTGGATGCTCGCTAAGAAATGAATACAAGGAATAAGAAACTATTAACAACACAGTAGAGAGAGTCATCATTTGGTTTGTTAATGTTTCCGTATAGTGTTCTAAAACCTTTCTAGTTTTACTCGCTTCTTTTTTCATTAAATGAATATCTGCTTTTCTTTTTCCTACACCTAAAAACATAGCCAAGAAGAAAGGACAGAGAATTAACCATGGAGAAATTCTAACATCTATCGCCAATCCTCCAGAAATAGCTCGAATAGCAAATAAGGTTGAGATGGTTAAAATATCTGCAAATAAAATGTTTTTTAAGTAAAATGTGTAAATTTGTGTAACAATAAACAAAGATGCTACAATTACAAAAAACCAAGTGGTTATAGAATATGCTATAGTTAAGCCAATTAGTAATAGTAGAATTACTAAGATTACTCCTGCTGGAGCTTTTATTCTGCCTGCAGCAATTGGTCTATAACGCTTTTCGGAGTGTAGTTGGTCTTTTTTTCTATCTCCAATGTCATTTATAACATAACCCGCAGAAGAAACTAATGATAATGAGATAAAAGCAAGAACAGTTATCCAAAACAATTCTCCATTAAACAAGTTTTCAGAAAAAACCAATGCTAAGAAAACTATTAAATTCTTGTACCATTGTCTCACACGCATTAAGTTAATATAGTCTTTAGGTTTGGCCATTTTGATTCTTTAAGAGGTTAAACAAATAGAATAATTACAATCTTTAAATTGTTTACTAAACACTTCTTTATTTTCTTCTTTAATTGTGGATAATAATAATTCTCTTAGTTCTTTACATTCTAGGTCTTCCGGAGCGCATAATAAATCACAATCGTTGATAAAAATCATTTCTGCTTGCTTTTTAGTTTGATTATAAATCACTGGGGCAAAATCCATTCCATCCAAAGTTATTATTTTGTGGTCTAAAAATGACACAAAAGACGGGTCTGAGGAGACAATTGTTCCTGTAATATTATTCTCATCAATAATCTGATTAATTTCTGGTTTGAAATCTGGAGCTTTATCAAAGTTTAAGTTTGCAGGCATTGGGACTAATACCAATAGGATAATTAGAACAACGAAAGATTTTGGCCAAAGTAATGGCTTTTTAGATAATTTTAGTTTGTTATGCAAGATTCTTATCGCTTGAGATATAGCAATTGTCATAAAAGGAATTGCAATTAACAAATATCTTGGTTCTTTTCTTGGCACGAAAAAAGTAAAGTAAATAATGGTTGAAATTGAAATTAATAAAAAAATCGTTTTGTTGCTATTTCTCCATTCTTTCTCTTTGAAGAAATAATAAATATATGCAAAGAACAAAATATATAAGGGATTAGTAAAGAAAAAACTTCTCCAATAGTAAGTATATCCATTACCATAAAGCCAAGTTGCAGTTGTAACTATCCAAGATCCAGCTAAAAATGGTTCAAACAGATTTGGATATCTAAAGTAATTAAAAATCATATATGGGATTATTGGGAGAATGAAAGAAATTCCTAATAAAGAAAGTGTCTTAATCTTCTCAATTAAATTCTCTTTTTTAATTAATAAAGTAATGAAAATTGCAGCAAAGAAAATGCCCATAGTAAATTTTGTTAAGAACGCTAAGCTTAGAAATATTCCTGATAAGAATATTGGAATGATTTTTGTTTTATCTGGCTTCTTTGCGAGATCTAAGATTAGATACATACCCAGTAGTCCAAATGTTAATGCTAACGGTTCGGTAAGAATTAAACCAGTATGCATGATAAATAAGGGTGTTAGACTGAAGATTAATGAGGAAATAACTGCAATCTTTTTATTAAAGACTTTCTCACTAATTTTATACAACAAGAAGATGGCAATTAAAGAGAAGATCAAGTCTAATAATTTTCCCCAAGCGATTGGGTTTAAACCTAATTTCCAGATTAATCCAATAATAGCTGGGTGAATTAGTGGTCGAAAGGATTCCCAAATTCCAATCTGCCCAGAAGAGAAGATGTACTTCCCCATACCAATGTAAACATGTGCATCCCACCACAGGGGCCAATTTATTGACAAGTAAATAACTCTAACAATAAAAGAAAGAAGCAAGATAGATAAAAGGGGATGTTCCTTTATCTTTTTGCTTATCTTATTTACTATTCCTTTTGTTTTCATTGGGGTTATCAATTTTATTGGCATTCTGCAGCATTATTTAAATGGCTACAGATTATTTCTTGCAACTGGTCTTGTCCAACAACACCTTCGTACTTCTTATTATTAACAATTGTAGTTGGAAGCTTCTCAATATCAAATTGGGACATGATAATTTCTATCATTGGTTCTTGTTGTTTCAATTCTGTGTTAATTGGAAATACTAAAACTCTTTCTCCAAATTTGTTCTTAAAGAATGTTAACACAGTTCCTTGATTTGGACATGATGGGCATTTTGTAGAGTAAAAGTATATTATCGGAACAATATCAAGATTACATTTCTGTTTACTTTCTACTGCTAGTAACCAATATCTTAGATTATCTAATGCATAACGGCGCATTACAAGTTCTCTTCTAATTTCTGAGACCTCTTGTTCTTCTTCATAAGCAATTACTTTACTTAGAGATTCTTCTAAATCCGTAACTGCTGCTTTTAAAGTTGCAGAAATCATTGGACAATTATCTAAATTACTGAATGATGTCAAGAATAGATATTGCATTTGCAAACTTAAATAATTGATGTCTTGGTTCATATTAACTTCTTCAATTAGGTTGTAACGGTAATCCTCTATAATAAATCCTAAAGTAATCCCTAACGAGAATATTAATAATGTAATGATTCCAGCAACAACGTACTTATCTTTACTAATCTTTCTAAAGGTGCTCTCTTGAGTTTCTGAATCTTCTTTTATTTTTTCGTTTTTTCTCTCTGTTTTGATGCTTTGTTTTTTTGCTACCATTTTAGTTTCTTACCTCTTGCAAATTCAAATAATGAAAGTAATAAAATAATTCCTTTTAATAAGTAATAAAATGCAAAATAAGGGATCAGGGGAATAAACCCCGCTTTAGTCATTTTTTCATTAGCATTTCTGTGTGCTTGATAAAAGAGAAAGAAACCAATTATAAAGATAAACACAATCAAGGAGCTTTTTCTAAAATCAATTAATAATAAATTTAATAGGTTTAAATTTAGCTTCCAGCTACTTAAATATGGAAAAACATTAAACTTAATCATTATTAAATTTTTCAACCAATTTAATGCTGGTAGAAAAATTAAGTAGAAGGCAAAAGTAATACCAGCAATTGCTAGTAAATAACCAGCTACATTTTTAATCATCTGCATTAACCCAAAGTCACCATATTTCTTATTAGCAATCATTGATTTATACTGATTTACGCATTTAATACTGCCCAAATACCATCTCCTTCTTTGTTTATAGAATGGTTTAAGTTTTTTTGGTGCGGTGGTATGAACATAACCATCGAAGCATTGTTTAATTTGATAGTTATGTTTTTGTACTCTGTATGCAATCTCTTGATCTTCAGTAATGTTTGTAGGATCAAATCCACCTAACTTTTTGATTATACTTGTACGGTATAATGAAAAGGGTCCAGGAGCAACATAAAGTGAATCTAATTGGCTAGTAATTCTTGCCACAAGAATAATAACTAAATATTCTAACCATTGCACTTTTTGTAATAAATTCTTTGGTGTGTCTACTTTCATTGCTGGTGTAATAATTGCTAAATTTGGATTGTCTTCATTATAATACTGAGAAAGCATTTTTTTTAACGTTTGAGGATCAACAAAAGAATCTGCGTCTAGGCAGGCAAAGAACTCACCTTTGGCTTTACTTAGGGCTTTATTCATAGAAGCAGCTTTGCCCATGTTTTTATGTGAGATTAGTCTAAACTGGGATTTGTTTTTAATATAATCAGTGATTATTTCTTTAGTTTTGTCTTTTGATCCATCATCAATTACAAAAACTTCTAGGTTCTCTTTTGGATAATCTATGTTCTCAATAGACTTTAATGTTTTTAGAATAGTTTTCTGTTCATTATAAGCAGGAACAATTATAGTCACTAAAGGTTCTTCTTTTGGATTTAATGAAGATCTTTCTTTTTTGAATAAATTATGGTTATCAAAATAGACCAATACTAGAAATACCGAAAAGTACAGAGAAATTGCATAAACAACCCATAATAAAATATTAAACAAAAGATCCATTAGTGCCCCTCAAAATAACCTCATTTTACTCGGAAGAAAATAATTATACTGATTTTGTTATTTTTTACTCTTAATAACGGCCTTGCAAATCATTTTTACGATTCTTCCGGAACAAACAACCACACCTCAGAATTCTTCTGGGAATGCACTATTTTAAATCTTTCGTTTTTAAGTAGAAAGTGAATACCTTGTTCATTAGGTAGTTCAGTTTTCATATATTGGTTAATATATATTGTGGTGACATTATTATCTTCTAGAATCGGAAATAACTCGTCAATGTATAATGCACTAAGGGCTTTTTGTGATAATTCATTGCTTCCTTGAATATTTATGTTTGATAATGGTTTTTGTTTCATAAAATACTCGATAAAATAACTATTTTCGGGAATTGAAAGAACTTTGCCGTTAGTTTCAATATTGTTATTACTCCAAACTAAAACTTCAAAGTCATCTTGAGATGGGGCAATGTCTGGTATTCTTTCAAAATAAGTTAAGGTAGAAAATAATAGTCCTAAAATTAATAGGTAAAATGTGAATTTCTTTAGTACTACTAAATTCCAATCTCTTTGAAATATTTTAACAAATCCAGTAGCCGCAAAAAATGCCATCAGCATCGTTAAGTGAAATATTGTCTGAGTATTGTAAACATAACCCAATATTGCTATTGGTAGGAATAGATAGAATATGTAAAATCCTTTTCTTTTCCAAGTTATGAACAACCCTAAGAAGGCTAACATTATGGTAAAGAAATTAATTCCACTTAATCCTCCTAAGTCTGAGATTAAGTCTGGTATTTTTTGTTCAAAGTGAAATGGTCCAAGGACTAACGGTATTTTTAAGAACAACACATTTACTAAAGCAACAATTGTGGTTGGGATTAAAATAATATAATTTTTCAAATTACTTTCTCTTTTTACCAAATAAATGTGTGTTACCATTATTATGATTAAGAAAATACTACTATAAAAATCGAAAAACGTTGCACCTATAAATGGAATAATTGAAAGGTAATGGTAAATCTCGTTCTTTTTTGATTGTAAGAAAAATCCTAGGATTACTAAAAAGAGGTAAACTGAATAAGCCGAGATCGTCGTAAATGTAAATATAAACGGCGGAGAGATAAATAAAATTAAAAGGAAAAAGAAAGTTAATCTTTTTGATATTGTAGTCTTGTTTATCATTGAAATAAAAAGTAACAATGAGGAAATTGCTAAAACTACCGGGATGAGAAACAATAATTCTTCTGGGATTAATTGTAATGTTAAACTTAGTGGTGCATAATAAAATTGTGAGGTTTTTGCATTTTCTGCTTGTGACAAATGATAATAACTTTCTCCTCCCATTATAATTGGTTTTCCTATTGAATAATTAGTTAATAATGGAATAGCTAAAACTAAAACTAATAATAGTAATAAATAAGATCTTTGATTGTGTACCAAGTGATTAAATACTGGATTCTTGCCACTAATAATCTTTTGTTCATTAATTTTTGGTTTTATTTCTTCAGTCATTTAACCGTAATCTCGCATTTTACTTGATATATTTTTGTGTCTTTGTCATAGATTAAATCAAAACATTCTCCCTTTACATAATCTAATTCTTCAATTTGATAATGTTCTTTCGTTTTTTTTGTTAACACAACGTGAGTGGTGCCATAAGTATCAAATATGTCTAAAGCTTGAGTTTGGAATTTTGTCATAAAGATTGCATTTGTATTTTGAAATCTTTCATTTACATCTTTGATCAGATTAAACCTTCCATCCATAATGTTTTTTCTCTGACCATAATATGTTATTAGGTGACCCTCCCTTAAGGAAGCTGCAATTTTGTTTTTTTCTATTGTATGATCATTTAACCATTTAAATGCTTCAATTTCTTCGTTACTAGGAGTGTCCTGATTTAATGCATGAACAATCGCGGGGAAAACAATTGTTATTATAGTTAAAATAATTAAAATAGTTGTTAATTTGTTTTTCCATCTAGATAATTTTGTTTTTCGTAAGTAGTTAGTTATTTCCTGATATGAACTGGCAAACAATATTGCAATAATAATTGCAAAAAAAGATAGTGCCAACGTATATTCCATTAACTTAAGCCAAGAAAGTATAGTTGTTGAAATTGCCAGACTAATTAATAGGAATGATTTTGGAGTTTTTAATTGAAACAATGATCGATATACAACAAATATTCCTAATACAAAAGGAATTATTCCTACTAAAACTAAAGATTGAGAGAGTGATACTTGGGGGAAGTATCGCTCAACTATTTGTTGAGGAATATTTTGTGTGACAAATCCTAGTCCCTCTTTCAATAAAGTGTTTTTATAAAATAGAAACTGGGCCCAGAGAAAAAAGAATAATGAAAATATCATCAATTCCAATTCTGCCCAATTGATTTTCTTGCCTTCTAATATAGAGAGGGCCATATAAAGTACATATCCTATCAGAATCAATGCAGTTGCCGGTGTTGTAAATGAAAGAACAATAAAGCAAAGCAAATACAAGTATAAGTAAAAACTATTTTTAATGTTCATAAATGCATAGATCGCTAAGAACATCAGTGGGAGGAACATTGTTGAGGGTACGAAAGAGTTTGTGGAATATAGTATTGGAAGAAAACCTGCAATCAGTCCTGCGAGCAGTCCCGCAGTTGGGTTGTTAGTAATCTTTTTGCCAATCAGATATATAATTGGAATTAACAATGCTATGAATATATTTGGGAGTACCTTAGCCATTATTTCTATTGGCATGAATAAACTGAAGAATGCTCCCACATATTGAAACGTTGGATGAAAAACATTTTCTCTTCCTCCATATGAAAGGGGATCTTGAAATAGCGGCAATCCCGTATTCTTAATAGCTTCAACTTGCCTCACATGGTAATAAGAATCATAAGTTAAATTTGGAACACTAAATGCTAAAGTGAGTCGTAAAGCTAGCGTTATTATGAAAATAGCTAAAATCCAATACTTAGCAGATTTGTCCATCTTTATTGGAAAAGTGAATATGTTTTATAAAGTTGTATGGTCAAAGAGAGAAACATTTAAAATCTAATTCTGCTCTGAGAATCTTATGACTAAAGTATCAACAGGGGCAGATTTCTTGAATAATCTCTTAGGGGGAGGTTATGATAATGATATCGTTACAACTATCTATGGACCTTCTGGTGCTGGTAAGACTAACATGTGCTTAATCGCTGCTGTTAAGATTGCTGAATCTGGTCAAAAGGTTATTTTTATTGATACTGAAGGCGGAATTGCTGTAGAAAGAATTAAACAGATTTCAGACAAATACAATGATATTTTGCCAAGGATGGTATTCTTCAATCCGGTAAATTTTGCTGAGCAAAATGAGATTTTTGAAACTCTAAAAGAAATGGTCAATGGTTCTGTTGGAATGATTATTGTGGATTCTATTTCTATGTTGTATCGTTTAGAATTAGGTAAGAAAGAAGAGATTTATGAGGTAAATGCTGCGTTAGGTCGCCAGATTGCTTACCTGGTTGAAATTGCTCGCCGTAAGAAAATTCCAGTTTTAATTACTAATCAAGTATATTCTGACTTTGACAATAAAGATGGGGTTAAGATGGTTGGTGGCGATCTATTGAAGTATGGTTCTAAATGTTTAATTGAGTTGAAGAATTTTAGCAACTCTCGCGGCTTGATTATTAAGAAACACCGGTCATTACCAGAAGGTATTAATGTGCAGTTTAAGATAGTTGGCGAAGGTATAGAAGAGATAGAATGAAATTGAACCTAAAGGAAGTTTTATATATTCAACTAATAAAAATTAGTATATGAGAATAATGACACTTTTAATGATATTAGTTTTTATGTTTCTTTTAATTTCATGTTCTACTGATACTTCTACATTTACCTGTGATGATATGAATAGTAAATTCGATTGTGAAGGTAAAACTGCAGGACAATGTGGTAAAGACCCTTATGTTCAATGGGCTAAAGAAAATTGTGGTCTAGGAACTAAAGAAAACCCAATAGGGCTTTAGATTTAACCTTATTTCGCCCAACTCCTATTAACTCAACATATCAACTTTTTCACAAAACCTTTATAAACTCCTTTCTAAAATAGAATTGTATAGCCGACGCTTACTCGTTGTAGGGTGAGACATAGCACATTGAGGCAAAAAATAAATGTGAATAAGTTAATTCTTATTTACTGGAGATTAAAATGGCAGAAGAACAAGAGAACTTACTGATTGATTCCAAGGAATACTTGAAGTCTGGAATCCATATTGGAACTAAGTTTAAAACTAAGTACATGGCTAACTTTATCTACAAAACAAGGCCAGATGGACTTTCAGTACTTAATTTAAAGAAAATTGATGAACGAATTGCTTTAGCAATTAACATGTTGTCTAACTATGCTCCTGAAGAGATATTAATTATCTGTAGAAGGGAAAATGGGTGGAAAGCATTAAAGAAATTGCATAAACTAACTGGGATTCATGTAATCACAGGAAGATATCCTCCTGGAATTCTTACAAACCCGAATTTGGAAACTTTTATTGAACCAAAAGTGATGATGGTTTGTGATCCATGGCCGGACAAGAATGCAGTTGAAGACGCCTTTAAAATTGGTGTGCCATTAATTGCATTATGTGATACTAACAACCAATCAAACAATCTTGATTTAGTTGTGCCTTGTAACAATAAGGGAAAGAAATCAGTGGGATTATTGTTTTACTTGGTTGCTCGTGATTACATGCGTAAGAAGGGTATGTTAAAAACTGATGAAGAATTACCTGCACAAATTGAAGATTTTGTGGATGAGTAAACTTCTTTTTTTTCTTTTCTTTTTCCATAATATTTAAAAGCAGTTCTTACTCTTTGTGATACAATGAAAAAAGTAGTTACTTTAGGTGGGGGGACTGGAAATTTTACTGTTTTAAGAGGATTGAAGAAATACAATTTAGATCTGACTGCAATCGTCTCCATGGCAGACGATGGTGGCTCTACTGGAATACTTAGAGATGAACTTGGTGTTCTTCCTCCTGGAGACGTTAGACAATGTTTAGTAGCTTTATCTGATTCTAGCAAATTGATGCGTAACTTGATGAATTACCGTTTCGAGAACGGTTCTCTTGGGGGACATAATTTTGGAAATTTATTGTTATCAGCATTAGAAAAGGTTACTGGCAGTTTTGAAACTTCTGTTGAAGAAGTAAGCAAAATCCTTTCAATTAAGGGAAAAGTTCTTCCAATTACTATTAATCAAGTCCGTTTGAAGATGATTTTGGATAATGGCAAGATTCTTAACGGCGAAAAGGAAATTTATACTTCTACAGAGATTGATAATGGTTTTAGGAGTATTTTCTTAGAACCAATACCTAAGGTTAATTTAAGAGCAATTGATGAAATTATGAATGCCGACTTAGTAGTACTTGGACCGGGAGGCTTACATAGCAGTTTGATCCCTATTTTATTAGTTGAAGGAGTTAGTAAAGCTTTAAGAGAAACAAAAGCCGAAATTGTTTTAGTAACTAATCTCATGAATAGAAAAGGTCAAACAACGGGTTTTAAGGCTAGTGACCATTTAAAAGAATTAAGAAAATTTGTTGGCAAAGATGTTTTTGATTATGTTGTGATAAATGACGGCGAACCTCCTGGAGATCTTGTTGAAGCTTATGCTGAAGAAGGAAAATTGGTTAGAAATGATTTTGATGACGATGAAAGAATAATTTGCACGGATTTACTTAGTTATAAATTGAAGGAGAGAGAAAATGGTGATCTGTTAAAGAGGAATCTTATACGCCATGATCACAAAAAACTTGCTCAAGTTTTAATGGGGATAATTAATGAACTCTAAATTGCTTATTTTTGATCTTGATGATACTTTATTTACTTGTGACCGTTCTATTAAAAAAAATGAAGATTGGGAAAATATTACTTCTGCTGAACCATTTTCTGGTGTTGTTGAATTTCTTCACGATTTTCATGGAAAGAAAATGTTAGTGACAAAAGAAACACACCCTAATTTACAAAACAAAAAATTGGATCTATTGGGTATTAAGAATTTTTTTAATAGGATTATGGTATGTTACAAAAACGAAGAAAAGAAAGAGTTATTTTCAAAAATAATTGTTGAGAATCCTGGAGTAGAAATTTGGGTGATTGGGGATCGTATTGATTCTGAGATTCGTTATGGTAATGAACTAGGATTAAAAACTATTTTATTGAAGAAAGGAAAATATAAAACTTTAAAAGCAAAAGACGGTTTTGAAGTTCCTAATTATGAAATTAATGAATTTGTAGAATTATCAAATATCTTAAAATGCAAGCAGTAATATTAGCAGCAGGAAAGGGAACTAGGATGTATCCATTGGCAGTTGATAAACCAAAACCGTTAATTGAAGTCGCTAATAAGCCTGTTTTAGAACATAATTTAGAACAAATGTTAGGATTAGTTCATAAGGTTGTTATTGTTGTTGGTTATAAAAAAGATCTGATTATCAACAGATTTGGAGATAATTACAAAGGAATCAAGATTACTTACGTTGTCCAAGAAGAACAGCTGGGCACGGGACATGCTGTTTTAATGGCTAAAGACTTTGTTGATAAAAAGTTTTTAGTTTTGAATGGTGATGACCTATTCTCTCGTAAAGATATGGAAAGCATTTCTAAATATGATAATTGTATCCTGGTAAAATATAAACAGGATGCTTCTGCTTTTGGTGCTGTTGTTATTGAAGAAGGAAAAGTAAGGGATGTTGTTGAGAAATCTAAAGAGTTTGTTTCTAATTATGTTAATGCTGGGATGTACTGTTTTAATCCAGAAGTTTTTACAATTTTAAACGGATTGGAACCTTCTATCCGTGGAGAATATGAAATTACTGATGCCGTTAAAGTTTTGGCTAAGGAAAATAAAATGCACGCAGAAGAAGTTAAGGGTTATTGGATCCCTGTTGGATACCCTTGGCACGTTTTGGATGCGACAGAGAAATTATTGAAAGAGAATGAAGACATTTCTATTAAAGGAAAACTTGGTAAAAACGTTAAGGTTGAAGGTTCTGTTGATATTGGTGATGGAACAATTGTAGAAGATGGTTGTGTTCTTAAGGGAAATATTGTTATTGGCAGAGGTTGTTTAATTGGAGAAAATTGTGTTTTAGAAGGTTTTGTTGCAATAGGTGATGGTTCCAGAATTGGAGATAAAGTTCATTTAGAAAATACAATTGTTGGTGCAGGTTGTGAATTAGAGGAAGGTTGTTCTGTAAAAGACTCTGTTCTTGGTGATAAAGCAAGATTGAGTGCTGGCGTAAGTATTTCTAATATTGGTAAAGATAAAACTGTAAAGATTAATGGTAATGGTAAAGAACATGACTCTGGCAAGAAAAAGTTAGGTGCTTTTGTTAAAGACAAATGTGAAGTTTGTAAGGAATTGCATGCTGGTGATTGTGTGGATGAAGATTGTTAAGTTATTTTAATGGAAAGAATTTCTTTTATGAATTGTATAAAATAGCCAAACCTTAAATCAAAAATTATATAAAAAGAAAAGTATTAACACTTAATATAAAAAAGAGGTTTATTAAATGAAATTTCACGTTAAAGATATGGATATTGCTACTGGAGGGATTCTTGTAGCACTTCTTCATCAAAAAGATGCTAAGTTAATGGATCTTCATTCTGGAGAGAGGATTCTGCTTAAAAAAGGATCTAAAAGTATAACTTGTATCTTAGATATCTATGAGGGGAATAAATCTCTTCTTCCTGGAAAGATTGGGTTATTTGAGGAAGTTCTTAAACGACTAGATGTTCGTCGTGGAACAGAAGTTGAAGTTTCTTTTTCTGGAAAACCAGAATCTGTAAATCATATTCGGGAAAAACTTTACGGGAAGAGACTTAATTACAAAGAGATTTATGAAATCATAGATGATATTACTAATGACCGTTTAACTGATATAGAAAAAACATATTTTGTTTCTGCCGGATTTATTAATGGCTGGAGTAAGGATGAGATTGTTGATATGACTCAGGCGATGGTAGAAACCGGTTATAGAATGAAGTTTAAAGGTATAACTTTAGATAAACATTGTATTGGTGGAGTTCCTGGAAATCGAACAACAATGATCGTTATTCCTATCATCGCTGCCGCTGGATTTAAAATTCCAAAAACTAGTTCTCGCGCAATAACTAGTCCTGCAGGAACGGCTGATACAATGGAATGTTTAGCCAATGTTGAATTAAGTGAGAAAAAGATAAAACAAATTATTAAAAAGGTTGGTGCATGTATAGTTCATGGTGGGTCAATGAATCTCGCTCCTGCTGATGATAAAATTATTGAAGTTGAACATCCTTTATCCATTGACGCTGAAGGACAGCTTCTTGCTTCAGTAATGGCAAAAAAGTTTTCTGTGAGCGCAAACCATGTTTTAATTGATATTCCTGTGGGAAAGGAAGTTAAGGTTAAAACTAGGAAACAAGCTAATGACTTAAAACGCAAATTTGAATGGCTTGGAAAACAACTTAAAATGAATGTTAAAGTTGTTGTAACTGATGGTTCTCATCCAATCGGTAATGGTATTGGTCCATTTTTAGAATCTCAAGATATTTTGGCAGTATTAAGGAGGGACATTTTATCTCCTCCTGATTTGAGAAAAAAATCTCTTTATCTTGCTGGAGTTATGTTGGAAATGGCTGGTAAATGTAAAAAAGGAAAAGGATATAATTTTGCGGCAGAAATTTTAGACAGTGGGAAGGCTTACAAAAAGATGCAAGAAATCATATCAGCACAAGGAAAACATCGTTGGCCAAAAATGGGGAAATTTATTTATCATATCAAGGCTCATAAGATGGGCCACATTAAAGAGATAAATAATACAATCATTGCTAAAATTGCTAGAATTGCTGGTGCGCCGGTAGATAAAGGTGCTGGAATATACTTAATCAAGAAAGTAAATGATATTGTAAGAGAAAAAGATTTGTTATACACTGTTTATGCAGAGAATAAAGTCAAATTAGGTATGGCTTTAGAATATTTAAAAGAAAGTAATGGTTATTTGATAAAATAATTGGGAAGATAAAAATGGGAAAAACTAAGATTAATGCAAAGGGAAAGTTTTCAAATAAAGACTTTGCCCATTATTCTGTGGATAATGCCCCTTTGGAAATATTAAATATTTTTAAAACAGAGATTAATAATGTTCAAAAGTCGTTGAAGGGAATTGAGCAGATTTATACTAAAGATTTAAAGTGGTTTGAGAAACTTTCAGATAGGATTGCTGAAATTGGTGGTAGTTGGAAATTTATTGTTAGCTTTTTAATTCTCATTTTTATTTGGATGTCTGTAAACATATTTATCCTTACTACTCAGGCGTTTGACCCTTACCCCTTTATACTTCTAAATCTTTGTTTATCATGTTTAGCAGCTCTACAAGCTCCTTTAATCTTAATGAGTCAAAGTCGTGGATCAAAAAGAGACCAAGCCAGAGCTGAAATGGACTTAGAAAAAGATTTACGGGACCTTAAGATTGATCATAGCTCACATTTAATTTTGTTAAAGTTGCAAAAAGATATGGCTAAACTAAAACAAAAAATAAAGTAACTAAGTTACTTTTTATCTTTTATTTCAGTATTTTCTACAAAACGTTAAGAATCCTGTGTGGCCTAACATCTGAAATTCTGGCCGCATAATTCTATCTTCGATTTTCCAAGACCTTTCAATTAGTTCTAATGTTTCAATAACTTTAATCTTACTTCTCTTTGTAGAATCAATAAACATTTTAACTTGGTTTAAATTTGGCAGATAAACAACTAAATGTCCGCCAACTTTTAACGCATTTCCTGCATGTTCAACAACTTGCCATGGCTCAGGAAGATCTAATGTTATCAAATCAACATTTTTCTCTTTTATTCCTTGATAAATATTATCTTGTTTTAAATTAACGTTACCAAAACCAAACATTTTAATGTTTTTACTCACAACATCATAATGTTCCGGATTAATCTCATAGACAGCAATTTCTTTACAAATATTAGCCAACGATAGACAAAGAGATCCAGATCCTCCACCAGCATCAACAACAACAGAATCTCTGTTTACTCCTGTTTTAGCCATAACCATACCCACATCTTTTTGTATCATCACTTGTGGTCCTCTTTTAAGAGAATTCCAAAGATCCGGAAACGTTGGTTTTACACAGAAAAACTGTTTTCCTTTACTTGATTCTAAAACTTCTTTCTTTGATTTTAAATCTTTACTACTAATAACTCCTAAAGAAGTATGAAAATCTTCATTAAGATCTTTAACAAAATATTGTTTTCTGTTTTTTTGTTCAATTAATATTTTTTTAATGTTTCTCATTTTATATTGTGTTTTATTAGATCTGTGTTTCTTTTCCATCAGTTGTAACTCTTCCGCCCTGCCACTGTCCTTTGTAAAGATTAGAAGAACCTTCTACTTTATGAAATGTTGCATGGGCTACTCTTGCTCCTAGTTCTAATTTGAATGGATATTTGCCCATATTATATAATGCAAAGAATAAATTCCCCGAATATCCTGGTGCACAACTTCCAGAAACTAAATGTACTCCCGATCTAAATAAGGTGATTCTGGGTTTAAATCTAATCACAATGTCTTCTGGAGTGTTAACTTTTTCAATAGTATCCATTAAGTAATGTTCTCCTGGTTCTAAAATTACAGTAGTAGTTTCTCCTTCTTTATGTCCTGCAATTAATTCTGTGCCTGGAGTTTCTCTTTCTTTCTCTCCTAAATATCCTGAAGAATTAATTTTGAACAATCTATTAATTCTAAAATCAAATCCTGCTCCCTCTGGAGTATTCGCTTCTCTTTCACACAAGTTTTCTACTAATTTCTTTTCCCTCACCATCCGATGAAGTTTATCTATTCCTAAAATCATTTTAGTATGCTTAGGCAGCAGTGATTTATATTTATTATGGTTTTAAAGAAAGAAATAAAAGAAAAAAGAATTTATTGGATTTCTAACTCCCCAATACAACAACAAGCATCTGCGGTATCTGTACATTTTCTTGATGGTGGTATTTCATATGTATGGCCTTCAGCAGTGCAAGTGATCTCTGCTGTGTTACCATGTCTATCAATACAACTGCCATCTATATAAGACTCTTTTAGTTGTATTCCAGTACAAAATTCTCTACATTGTTCGTCAGGGTCTGGTAAACAAACGCCATCTCCACAACCAAAATCACAGTTAAGGGATATTCCTCCACAAGAAGAATCACACTCATTTTCTGGGCCTGGGAAGTATTCAATTAGCTTATTATCTTCACAGATATCAACATAGTCTAGGCCATCACTACCTGTGCAAGTGCCTTTTACAGGAGTTTCAAAACCTCCGTCAGTATCTGAAAACTCACAAGGAGATTCTTCTACACAAGCTCCTTCACTACATTCCCATCCATTTCCTAAAGATGGACAATAAAATAAAGTTGAGCCGCCTTGACAACCATCATAACAAGCTTCTCCAATGCCTAACCAATACTCCACAAGAGTTTCTCCGTCTTGGCAGTAATCTGTGTAAACAATAGCCTTTCCATCATCACAAGTTCCTTTAACGAGGTGGTTATTTCCGCCGTCCGTATCAACGTAAGAACATTCTTCTACTTCTTCAACACAAACATTCTCTTGACAATAAGAATTTTCAGCACAAATTAAGGTATTACAATCATCATCTAAACAATCAATAGTTCCATCTCCATCATTATCGATTGTATCAGCACAACTAAACTCTGCAACATTCTCAACACAATCTTCACAAGGCAAACATTTTCCATCTTTACAATCTCCTGCACAACCAGAAAATCCACCTTCTTCAAATGATAATGCGCAAGAATATACACCTTGATCTCCAATAATTTCTTCAGTACATTCATTATTGTTCATTAATCCCCAGGGTCCAGAATTTCCAAGTTGTGTTGCAACAGTAATCTCTTCCCAATTTAAGTTATTCCCAAACCAGTTTGCACATTTTAACAAAGATTCTTCTGGTGCGGTGTTTCCGTCAGTATTTGAATCAGAAGATCCGCTACTCCCTCCGGAAGTTCCCTCTGTATTCTTCTTTTTATCAACTACTACAGAGCTGCTAGGTTGTTTAGTCTCAGTTTTTGGAGTGGTATCTGTTTGGTCTTCTGTATCTACTTTATCTTCTGGAGCGACTGGAATTACTCTTTGCTCAGGGTTTTCTTTAGGAATTGCTAAAATCATAATCACTACAATAATAGCTAGGGCTAGAATTCCAAGAATTATATGCCAAATCGAACGAGAATTGATTGGTTCTTTTTTTATTGATTTTGTTTTTACCTTTTTATTAGAAATTTTAGTTTTTGCCATCTATATCACCTTTTAATTGTATATATTTGAATGAATGAATCTTGACATATAAACTTTTTGAATAACTGTTTTAAGAAAAATAAGAAAAAAATAAGAAGAAAACAAAAAAAATCCAAATATTTACTGTCTTCTTTTTGGTTTTTTAGCAGATACTGCTAATGCTAAAACCACTACAATTAACATCAGAACAACTAATGTAACTAGCAAAGTTGTATAAGTCTTAGTATCTCTAAAAGAACTAACTCCTTGTACATCTAAATTTTTCTTAGCAGCTAATTGTTGTTGTAGTTGCATTGCCAAAGCATTTTCATCAATGTATGTTAAAGTAGACTGAGACGTTTGACCAGAAGTATAACAATCTTTCACTTCAATTGTAATCTCTTCTGTTTCTTCTAAACTTCCATCTATGTAAACTTCTACATCAATTGAGTATGAACCTTGTTTAGCATCTTCTAAGTTTAGAGTAAAAGTTGCCCGATAATCATTGTCGCTGTCAGAATAATCTTCTAACTCAATGTCAGTTCTACTTAAACTTAAACCTAACTCTTCATTCTTAACCCAAATCTCAATGTCATCTTCGCTTTTTTCACCAATATTTTCAATAGTTACTTGTAATGTAGTTTGTCTTAGACATTGTAACGTACTTGAACTAAGAAAAGTTTTGTCAATCACAATTTTATGCTTCTCTCTATCTAAGTCTACTACTTTAGTTTCAACAGTTTCATGTTCTGTATTATCATCAGCTTCTCCAGTAACGGTGATTCTAATGGTGTAACTATCTTCATCCATTTCACTGCTATCCAAATCAAATTCTATTGTGAAATCTTCATCCTTGCCTTCGTTAATGTCTTGTTCGTCAGATTCTTCTTCTAAATCATCTCCATCAACATCAAGAATTTCTACAGTTACTTGAACATTCTCCATGTCTTCAGTGTACTTATTCTCAATATTTACTTCGATTTCATTAGTTTCTTCAATTGAGAAATCTCCAGAAGATTTACCATTAATCTTGATACTCTCAATTGACAGATAACTCATTGGACTTACTACAACATCTTCTTCTGCAACTAATTGATCACTTACAAAAGAAATCTTCCCAACTAGGTTGTCTCCACCATCTGCATCTTCAGGAACATCTAATGTTAAGGTTAAAGTAAATGATTCTCCCGAATTCAATGTTGTTGGAACAACTCCAGTTAGTATTGGGTTGTAATCAGCATCAATATTAACCAATCCCACAACAATACCAGTCAAATCTTCATAAGACCCTGTATTTGTGAAAGTAATTTGTTTAGTTACACTTTCTCCTCTGTTGACATCACTAATTGTTAATCCATTAATCAAAATGTCTGCAGGTAATTGTTCTACTACTTTATATGTTGAAAATCCATTTACTGTGAAAACAAACTCGTTGTTATCATTACTTACAAATTCACAATCCGTCCCACAAGGAACAAATTCTCCAACATCATTTCCAAATCCTTCTGCTTTTAAGATTAAGTAGTTAGTAAAACTTTTCTTTAATGTAATTGTTGCGGGATGGTCCCATTCTTTTGCTGCATTATCTGCAGTGTCAATTCCTACTTGACCATCTGTAAACTTAACAACTTCATCAATATTCCATATTCCAAATATTTCAATCCCATCATCAAAAAGAACTTTGGCAGAGGGATTCTCTATCGTAAATTCGTCCGCACTATGTGTGTTCCCTTCATATGAAACTTCGTATTCTTCACTTGGAGATATTGGTACATCAGTAACATAGTAATTCCAAACTGGTGTGGTTTCACCGGCAATTGTAGCATACACTTCATAGTCTCCCACATCTGCAGGTGTAAAGTCAAACTCATTACCATTACCAGAAAGTATTTCGTCAACGTACCACTCTACTTCATCATTGTAAATGTCTTCACTAATCTCAACGCTTAACGTGTCTGTACTTACAGACATTACAAAAGCATCTTCTTCTGGTAACCAACTCAAGATACACTGTCCTTTGCTAATTGAGATGTAATCAGAATCTTTTTTGTTATTAGCATAAGAAACTTCAACTAAAATTTGATTACTTCCTGGGGATAAGTCTTCTGCAGAAACTGCAAAATTAACTTGTATTGTGTTGCCACTAGCAATTCCTACGTCTTTGGAATATTCTTCTTCTCCAACTTTAACAGTAACAACAGCTTCCTCATTGTTTATTCCAGTGTTGCTCAAACCAACTTTCAAAGTAGTTTTATCTTTACAAACCAATTCTTCATGGTTAAGATTTAACTCAGTAATTAATAATTCAGAAGCTTCCTGATAAATTACTGTGTTAAAGAGGAAATTGTCTCCTACATTTTCTAGGTAAAGACTAGTCCCTTCTACTGTTAAATCAGAAGCATAAACTCCAAAATCAACATCTCCAGGAATAGTTCCTTCAAAATTGATTGTTCCTGTGCTTCCACTACCAATGTTAATACTATCTCCACCTAAATCAACTGGTGGGTTGCTTAAAACTCCCAAAGCTGCATTAACATTAAATATTGTATAATCTAAATTATTCTTTACTTTTACATATGCAGTAAATGATTCTGAAGGCATTATTTCTGTTGTTTCATCGCCTTCTGTAACTGGACCGTTAAGGTAAACTTCTATAATCTCTAAAGCTGGACTAACTTCAAACTCTACAGTAGTTTTAGCAAAACCAATTCCGTCTTTGATTTTAATTTCACAACTTCCTGTTTCTTCCCAATTGTTGCCTAAAGACATTTCTAATTCTTCATCGACAATTACACATTCTATTCCACCTTCTGCAGATAGTACCTTCAAACTTAAATCGTCTTCATCTGCATCTTCGAAGTAACTTAATACATCTACCAGAACTGTTTCTTTTGCAATTTCTGTTAGTTGTTGTGTTGAAATTTCATCAGTTGCAACAGGATTCTTATTATTGGCAGCATCTTTTGTAGTTTCTAAATGTGCTTCTTCTAACCATGCTTCGCCATCATGAATTCTTGCCAGAACTTCGTTTTCTTCAGGAGTATCATCAATATGTTTTGGAATGTTAACATTTGAATAATCTCCAAAAGTTAAAGCATCAATAAATCCAGAGGGTGAGTTTTTTAAAACAAATCGGTCTCCAGTATTAACTGCGGGATAACTTAATAATTCTATAACTAAATAGTCGCCAGTAACAATAGTTCCGGTGATTGGTGTGTCTCCTGCACCCGTTCTAATGAAGCCTGTTCCTAATGCATCGTAATCAACATCAATACTTCCTGCATTGTATAGTTCAACCCATTGGTTTCCTGTACTTGGATCAACCATTACTTCATTAATAATTATGTCTGTGTCTGCTCCTAATGCTGCCTTAGCAGTTAACATTAAAGCAACTAAAACAAAGAAAATTGTTAGTAGTTTTGTTGTTTTCATTTTTGTTTTTTCCCTCATAGATTAAAAACTGTTGTGCAAACATCAACCACCATTAAAAATATTAAATAAAAAAAATAAGTAAATGTTTTTACTTAAGTAATACTACAAAGAATACAATTATCAAAGCAACTATTAATATTATTGCGATTATAACTGCTCCAATCAAGAAGTCTTCTGTAGTATAAGAGTTTTCAGTTGTAGCAACCACTGTTGAAGATGAAACTGGTTGGGTAATCTCTGTGCTAGAGTCTACGTTTGTATCTTCTGGATCTAATGTTGTTACTATCACTGTTGACTCTGTAGTTTCTTCTTCCTCTTCTTCAGTTTCTGCTGGAAGATCTAACTGACATTCTCCTACATTGAACGTAATTCTCTCATAATCCATTAAGTCAACAGTGTCAATGTAAGCATAAATCTCTAAATCATAAGCCTTTTTACTTAGTTTACTTACATCAAAAAGAAATGATTTTGTTTTTGATTTATCATCATCATTGAAGTCATACAACTTAAAAGTTCCCCATTCTTCATCAATCTTTAGTTCTTCATTGTAAATTGCAATGTCTACAAAGTTTTGATCATCACTTCCAAAATTCTCCACTTTTAAGTTTAAGGAAATTTGTTCTGTACATGTTGTAATTGTTTCTGGGCTGATATCTGCTTTTAATACTCTTACATCATCTTTAGAATGGTCAACTTCAAATTCTAGGTTAAAAGCTATGGTGTGGGTATTTCCTTTACCGTCATCCCCTTCAATTTCAAAATCTATATCATATGTGTCATCATCTAATTCTGAATCTAAAGTAAGTTCGATAGTTAATGAACCTGAATCTTCTGCAGCAAGATTATCCATGTCTAATTCATCTTCATAATCTTCAAAAAAATCATTATCACTTGGATCTATTTTAATTACAATATCTTCAATTTCTGCATCATCCTCATCATAATTGTCATCAAACAAATTATCTAAATCAAAAGTAAATTCTATTACCGAACCAGCTTGAACTTCTGAATCTAATTTATAGTCAGTATTTACCAAATCATCAAACGTGTCCTTTTCAGAATTTCCTTTTTTATCATTATATTCAACTTTCAATTCTTCTAAGCTTAACATTGAGATTGTATCTTGAACTAGGGCGGAGGAATCCAATTCAATTCCATTAATTCCTTTAATTATAACTAAACCTACGTCTGTTTCACCAGAATCTTGTTCGTGTGATACATTAATAGAAAGGGATGGAGTTGCAGTTCCATTAGCGGGGATAATTATCTCAACACTTCCCGAAGCATAATCTGTTGGTAATCCTGTTGCTTCAAGAACAACTTTAACTTCTTCATTATTGTTGTTTTGGATTGTAATTGTATCTGTATTTTCTGAGATTGTATCTTGGTCTTCATCATCAAAGTTATTATAATCAACTTCCATGTTGATTGTATCTTCAACAATTACCACATCTGAAGATGCTAAAGGTGCGTCTCCTATTGCGGCGCTAGCTAGAACAAATAAGGAAATAATTAATAATACTACAAATATTTTAGTTTTAATTTTAACCCACCCCGGATAGTTTTTATTACATAGTAGTCAATTTGTTTTTTAAAGATTTATATACTCTAGGATATACTTCTGACATTTTCGTCAATAAAAAGTAAAGAAAGAAAAGAGATATTTATTTGTTTCCCATATAAAAGAACTTCTCAATAGAAACGTCATTTTCAGCATAATTTCCGGATCTTGGATGCCCATTACCTTTTTGTTCTTGTGCTGGTTGTTGTTCTTGTTGCTGGTTTGTTTCCTGTTCCTGATTTTGTTGTGGAGCTTCATTAGCAACAACTTCTTTTACTTTAGGCCCAATTGAGTTTACTTTACTCTTTAAGAAAGACATTTCTCTTTCAAAGTAATCAATTTTTTCTTGCATGCCCTTAAATGTTCTTACAATAAACTCTTTATTCTTATGTAAAATATTTTTGATTTCATCTTGCGAAAGTTCTTCTTCAGAATTTTGTTGTTGCTGTTCTTGTTTTGGCTGAGAGTCATCCATTCTCTCTCTAAGATTAGCATAATCCTCTGTGTCTCTCTCTTTAAATATTTTTTCAGCTTGAGCAATAGCTTCTTCTCTATCGGAAGCTAATCCTTGTCGCATTAAATCAAGAGCAAGATTGTTTACTTTTTGAATTCTTTCTACATCCATAAAAAAACACCTCTGTTTTTGTAGGTTAAAACAATCAGAAGTTAGTTATAACGTTTTCTATACTCTAATATATTAATCTAGTTCATTTTGGCTTAAAACTACTAGTTAAATTATAAAATCCAGGAAAACTTAAGTTTTTGTTATACAAGCAAAAGGAATTTCAAATGGAAGAATTCCTGTTGTTCCCAAATATACTAATGCAGCTGCACCTATTATGCCTACTGTTAGTCCAGCCATAAAGGAATGAAATTCAATGCCTGCTAATTGGCCTTTTTTATTTTTGGGTAAAAACCCCGTTAATAATGTTGATCCACAAACTAAAGGTATTTCGAAAGGGAGAATTTTTCTTGCACCTAAAGCAATTAATGTTAATCCTACGACTAAACCAATACCTAATCCAATCAAAAAATATTGGAATTCAATCATTCCTAACTGTCCTCTTTTTAAAAATTTCATCATTCTCCTCTAATTAATATTGATCTAAAAAAACAGTTTTTAGCTCAACAACTACCTTCTTGAAGCAATATTTAGGGATATATAAATCTTTCTATCTCTCTTATTGTAAACGAAAGATTTATAAACTATTAACTGAAATGGTATATAAACTTAACGATTAACGGTGATAATGTTCTATATCCAAGGGTGAATAAAAAATGATTAGAAAAACCTTAAAAGAGTGCCCAGAATGTGGCAGTCCAAATATTTTTAGAGATCAAGAGAAAGGTGAAACAATTTGTCGAGCCTGTGGCTTGGTTATTGAAGACCGAATGGTAGATTTTTCCCAAGAATGGAGAGAATTTGATGATGATGGTGCTAGTAAACGAAGAACTGGAGCACCTACCTCAGAAACTTCATTTGATAAAGGATTGGGGACAGAAGTCGGAAGTGCAGCAGATTTTCACAAATTAGGATCAGATCGAGAAAGAGACAGATTCTTTAGATTAAGAAAGTGGAACATTAGAATTTCTACAGCTATTGAAAGAAACTTAAAAGTTGCTTTAGCTGAGCTTAAAAGAGTAAGTTCATTCTTAAAATTACCTAAATCAGTTGAAGAAGAAGCTGCTAGAATTTATAGGTTAGCTGTTCAAAAAGGATTGGTTCGTGGTAGATCAATGGAGTCAGTTGTTGCTGGTGCTTTGTACGCTGCATGTAGAAGACACGAAGTGCCTAGAACTTTAGATGAAATGGGTGAAGCTTCCGGTATTGAGAAGAAAGAAATCGGTCGAACTTATAGATTCGTTACTAGAGAACTTGAAATTAGTATAAAACCTTCAAATCCAGCAGATTATATTCCAAGATTTGCTTCTGCTTTGAAGTTAAGTGCAGAAACTCAATCTAAATCTGTAGAGATTCTAGAACATGCTCGGGATATTGAACTAACTTCAGGAAGAGGTCCAACTGGAATTGCAGCTGCTGCTTTATATGTTGCTAGCCTAATACATGGTGAGAAGCGTACTCAGAGAGAAGTTGCTGATGTTGCTGGTGTAACTGAAGTTACTATCAGGAACCGGTATAAAGAGCTTATTAAGAAACTTAAGCTTTCTAAAGAAGTTGAGAAAAGCAAGAAGAAGTAATTTCTTCTTTTATTTATTTCTAAAATGCAAATAACCCCGGAAGTAAGGAAACAATTGGATGAACAAAAGAAACAATGTATCTTCTGTAAATTGATTTCTGGAGAAATGGAAGCTAAGAAAGTTTTTGAAGATAAAGTAACGATTGCAATGGTTGATATTCATCCAGCAATTAAGGGTCACACTTTATTCATGTTAAAGGAACATTATCCAATAATGCCTTACATCCCTCCCAATGAATTTCAACATATTTTTGGATTAATTCCACAGATGTGTAAAGCTATACAAAAAGCTAGAGTTAGCACATCTGCAAATGTTTTTATTGCTAATGGTGGTCCGGCAGGACAACAAGCACCACATTTCTTAATACATATTTTTCCTCGAGAAACTGGAGATGGGTTTTTTAACTTCTTTTGGAAGGAAAAAGAATCATTGGATGAAGAAGCAACTAAAATGTTATCTCACAACTTTCCAATTATGATGCAAAATCATTTTGGTAGGGTTCCAGCGAAATGGCATACTGGAAAAGGAGAAAGACCTTCACATTTAATTAACGTTGAAGAAAGGGGAACTATCCTTTATGAAGATGAGAAAGCTTTGTGTATATTGCTAAAGAAAGGCATGGTTAAAGGTCATATTGAAATTTATAGTAAGGAAGAAAAATCTGAAATTGGAAAATTATCAATTGAAAGTTCTGCACATCTATTTTACGTAGCCTCTTTCGCTGCTACTTTAGTGTTTGAAGGACTAAAAGTTCATGCTACAAATATTATTCTTAAGTCTGGAATTTCTGACGACAACTTAGAAGGAGACTTGTGTGTACATGTTTTACCTAGAATGCAAGATGATGGTTTAAACAAATCTTTATTGTGGGAACCTAAGCAACCAGAGTATGATTTAGATTCTGTAATGAAGAAGATTAAAGATAACACTTGGAATATTAAGTATGTCGAAGAGAAAACTGAAAAGAAAGCAGAGAAAATCATAGTTGAACCAGAAGTGATAAAATTAAATAATTCTGAAAAGAAGGAAGAGTCTTCTCATGAAGATGAAATTAAAAAAGCAATTGAAAGAATAAGAAATTAATCTCCTTCAAAATTAACCAATTTAAACAAATCATAACTAGAAAGTTTCTCTGCTCCCTTTAAATCAGGTAAGTCTATTACTACAGCAATACTAACAATATTTCCTTCTAGTTTTTCAATCAATTGGCAAGCAGCAGCAGCTGTTCCTCCAGTTGCAAGTAGATCATCTATTAATAGAACATTGTCTCCTGCTTGTAAAGAATTTTTATGCATTTCAATTTTATCAGTTCCATATTCTAACTCGTATTCTTGAGATACTACTTCTCCTGGCAACTTGCCTTTTTTACGAATTAAAACAAATGGTAACATCAACTCTCTTGCTAATGCAGCACCAAAAATAAATCCTCGAGATTCAATGCCTGCAATTTTAGTAATTCCTTTGTTTTGATATTGTTCTTTAAATCTTTTAATACAAAAATCAAACGCTTTTGGATTCTCTATTAATGAGGTTATATCTCTAAACATAATTCCTGGCTTTGGCCAGTTAGGAATTGTTCTAATTGTAGATTTTAAATCGAATTCTTCTTCCTCTTCTTCAATAGTGGTTGAACAACAATCTCCAGATTGAAATCCAGGGCAAGAGTTTATTTTTTCTACGGCATTAACTAATAACTCAGTTACTTTACTAACATTTTCTTTAAACACTTCTAGAACAGCTTCCCAAGTAACAGCTTCCTCTTCTTCTTTCCAACAATCATAATCTGTGGACATTGCAACTGCTGCATAAGGGATTTCTATTTCATTAGCGAGAATAACTTCTGGTGCAATACTCATGTTAATAACATCTGCATTCCAAGATCTAAACATATGTGATTCGGCTTTTGTAGAAAATCTTGGTCCTTCAATCGTAACAACTGTGCCTTTACTATGGTATTTTAATTCCAAATCTGTTGCGGTTTTGTTTAAAACTTTTCTTAACTTATTGTTAAATGGTTCTGCCATTGGAGTATGTTTAATTTCTCCATTAACAAATTCTTCGTGGAATGTAATCTTTCTATGTCTTGTGAAATCAATGAATTGGTCTAAAATGACAAAGTCTCCCCTTCCAATCTCTTCTCTTAAACTACCACACGCTGTTGTAGCTAAAATATGTGTGCATCCTTCATCTTTCAACGCTTGAATGTTAGCTCGATTATTAACTTGTGTTGGTGGAATTTCATGATTTCTTCCATGTCTTGCTAACAGCACAACATCAGCGCCATTAATTTTTCCAACTTTTAATGGAGAGCTTGGTTTTCCAAATTTTGTTTCAACTTCCTTATCATAAGCTTCTTGTAATATTTCTGGATTATCTAATCCAGAGCCGCCAATAATTCCAATTTTAGTCATATGCCACCTCTTTTTTCAATTCATTAACATTAATGTCTTTCATCCCTACACCTTTCTGTGCAACTACTTTTGAAGCAAGTAAAGATCCTAATCTCCCTGCTTTTTCTATATGCCAATTGTTACAGTAACCGTAAAGAAATCCTGCAGCATAGCTATCTCCTGCTCCCGTGGTGTCAACAGCTTTAACGAGGTAACTTGGAATTTTTATAATTCTTTCATCATGATAAATTATTGATCCTTCTTTGCCAATTTTTACAATAGCAATTTTACAATGTTTACCTAATTCTTTAGCAGCTTCCTCTTCCTTTAATCCAGTAAATTCTTCAGCTTCTTTCTCATTAACAAAAACAATGTCTGCATGATTCATTACTAAATCTTTAAGAAACTCTTTATTTCTTCTAATCAATCCTGGATCAGCTAAATCAATGGAAACTAAAGTGTCATGTTTCTTTGCTAATTCAATTGCATGTATAATCGTCTCTCTTGTTGGTCCTTCGATTTGATAACCTTCTAAGTGTAAAACTTTACTTTTCTCAATGTCTTCTTCGAGAATGTCTTCTTTATATAATTCTAAAGCTGCTCCTAAATGAGTTGAAAAAGTTCTTTCAGAATCTGGTGTTATGAATGAAATTGCTTGTCCTGTGGTTTTTGGATGTTTATTCATTCTTGTAATAAGGCCAAATTTTTCTATCTCTTGTACATAGATTTCTCCATGTGAATCATCTCCAACTTTTCCACAAAGGATAGCATGTCCTCCTAGAAGAGCAATCCCTTTCAAAGTATTTGCGGAACTCCCTCCCGGAATAGTTTCAATTGTTAATTTGTGTTCATTAATTTTCTCTAAAACTAATTTGGCTTTTTCCTCATCCACTAAATGCATTTCACCTTTTTTCAAATCAAATTCTAAGAGTTTGTCTTCATCAATCTCTACTAAGAAATCCATTAATGCAGCTCCCAAGCCAATTACATCGTATGTTTTCATCTTATATAATTAAATACCTCTTTCTTTCTCTCTTTTGTGATTATTTCTGCATCTGGATTTTTATATCCTAAACAAACAGCATAATAAGGTTCATAACATTCTGGAATGTCTAATTTTGCAACATCTTCTTTAACAGAAAAGAAGTGACTTACCAAACCCACCCAACATGAACCAATGTTTAAACTTTCAGCAGCTAAAAGTATGTTTTGAATTGCAGCCGAACAATCAGTTAAAGGAGAGTAAGCATCTCTTCTTCCAGAAACAATTATTACTGTTGGTGCATTATAGAAAAGATTGAAACTTAAATCTTTACCTTTCTCAGAAATCCAATCTTCTTTTGATTGAGACATAAGTTCCTTTGTTTTAGCACCCATTCTTTTAATCAATTCTTGGTTTTGAATAACTGTAAAATGCCAGGGTTGATGGTTTCTTCCAGTTGGCGCATAAACGGCTGTATCAAGAATTTCCTTTAATTCCACTTCTTTAATCTGTTGAGGTAAATAATTTCTAACACTTCTTCTGTTTTTGATTATTTCTATTGTTGGATTCATTCAATACCTATAATGTTCTGCTTTGTATGGTCCTTCTTTTTTGATGTCTAAGTACTCAGCTTGTTTGTCCGTCAGCTCATCGATTTCTACACCAATCTTACTAAGGTGTAATCTTGCAACTTCTTCGTCTAATTCTTTTGACAGAACAGTTACTCCAATTGGATGTTCTTTTGTCCACAACTCTATCTGGGCAAGAACTTGATTAGTGAAGCTTGCAGACATTACAAAACTAGGATGACCAGTTGCACAACCCAAATTAATTAACCTTCCTTCTGCAAGAATATAAATCTCTTTTCCATCTGGGAAGGTGTACTTATCATATTGCGGTTTAATATTATTCTTAACTGCTCCTGATTTAGTATCTAACCAATTCATGTCAATTTCATTATCAAAATGCCCAATGTTACAAACAATAGTTTGATCTTTCATCATTTGAAAATGTCGATCTTCAATAACATGATAATTTCCTGTGGTTGTTACAAACAGGTTTCCTTCCTTAACAGCAGAATCCATCTTCTTAACTTCATAACCTTCCATTGCTGCTTGTAGAGCATTAATTGGATCAATTTCAGTAACAATTACACGACAACCATATCCTTTAAGAGATTGACAACATCCCTTTCCAACGTCTCCATACCCTGCAACCACTGCAATCTTTCCAGCCAACATCACATCTGTTGCTCTTTTGATTCCATCAACTAAAGATTCTCGGCAACCATACAAATTATCAAACTTACTTTTTGTTACAGAATCATTTACATTAATTGCTGGGAACAGTAATTTATTTTCTTTAGCCATCTGGTAAAGTCTGTGTACACCAGTTGTAGTTTCTTCAGAAACTCCCTTAACTTCTCTAGCAACATTAGTCCAGCGTTGATTATCTTCTGCATAAGTTTCTTTTAATGAAATCATTAATTCTTGAAAATCTTCTCCTTCTTCTGAATAATCGTTTTCAAATAAACTTTGATCTTTTTCAATTTCTACTCCTTTGTGGATCATCATAGTAGCGTCTCCACCATCATCAACAATTATTGTTGGTCCTTTACCTTCTTTGAAGTCAAGTGCTTTCTTTGTGCACCACCAATATTCTTTTAATGACTCTCCTTTCCAGGCAAATACTGGAGTTCCTGTTGCAGCAATTGCAGCAGCAGCATGATCCTGTGTAGAAAAGATGTTACAAGAAGCCCACCTTACATCTGCTCCTAATTCTTTTAAAGTTTCAATTAAAACTGCAGTCTGAATTGTCATATGTAAGCTGCCCATAATTCTAGAACCAGCTAGGGGTTTACTTTCTTTATACTTATCCCTAACAGCCATTAATCCGGGCATTTCCTTTTCTGCAATAGAAATTTCTTTTCTTCCCCAATCAGCTAGAGAAATGTCTTTTACTTTATAATCGTTATTTTCGTTTAATTCTTCCATTTTAAGTTCCACGCTCCATTTTTATATGACTTTCCAGGGAAGCATAATATATATAAATGTTTAGAATCTTTAGAACAGTATGGCAGAAGTTGGAGATTATGTGGAAGTTAAGACCAATACCGAATTAGTTCAAGGAACATTAATGCCTTCTAGTAAAGAAGAGGTTGTAATTATTAAGTTGGAGAATGGTTATAATATTGGAGTTGAAAGAAAAGATATTCTAAGTATGCGGTTAATAAAACAAAAAGACATTGCCAAAGATATAACAAAACCTTCTCCTGAAAAGAAAAAAGGATTGAAGAATATTGTTGTTTTACATACTGGGGGGACTATTGCTTCTAAAGTTGATTATAAAACTGGGGGTGTAACTGCCAAATTTTCTGCTGCAGACCTAATTGAAATGGTTCCAGAACTGCAGAATATTGCTAATGTAGATGCGGAATTAGTAGCGAATATGATGTCAGAAGATATTTCTTTTGATGAGTATAAACAGATTATTTCTGCAATTGAAAAGAATCTTAAAAATAAAGTTGATGGTATTATTATTGGGCATGGTACTGATACTTTAGGTTATACTGCTGCGGCTTTATCATTTGCTTTTGAGAAAATTAATATCCCTATTATACTTGTTGGTTCTCAAAGATCTTCTGATCGCGGAAGTTCGGATGCGGCGATGAATTTATTTTGTGCTGCTAAATTTATTGCCAATAGTGATTTTGTTGGTGTTGCTGTTTGTATGCACCATAGTAGTAGTGATGATTATTGTGCTATTCTGTCTGGAACAAAAACACGAAAAATGCACACCTCTCGGAGAGATGCATTTAAAGCAATTAATGATTCTCCAATTGCTTTAGTTAATTATAACAATAAAGAGATTAAATTCTTTAAAAAAAATTATTCTAAGAAATCTAAAGACAATGAACTTATTGTTAAAAGAGAGTTTAGTGAATCTGTAGCTTTAATGAAAACTCACCCTCATATAAATTCAAAACTTTTTAGTTTCTTTGCCAAAAATTACAAGGCGTTTGTTATTGAAGGAACAGGCTTAGGGCATGCACCAACAAACTTAGGAGAAAATAATCTTAAAAATTATGAAATTCTGAAAGAGTTTATTTCTAATGGTGGGGTTGTTGCAATAACTTCACAATGTATTTATGGGGCTGTACATCCTTTTGTTTACACTAATCTGAGAAGGTTATTTGATATTGGTTGTGTTTTTTGTGAAGATATGTTACCAGAAACTGCTTATGTCAAATTATCTTGGTTATTTGGGAATTATCCTAAAGAGAAAATTAAAGAATTAATGAAAGAAAATCTGCGGGGAGAGATTAACCTTAGCAGAACTTATACTAAAAAGTTTATTGAATAAAGAGGTGAAAAAGATGAAAAAAACTTTTGTTTTAATTGTTGTACTTTTGACCATTTTTTTAATTGGCTGTAGTGGTTCTATCTCTGAAGAATTACAATGTTCTGAAGATATTGATTGTGTTCCAAATGCTTGTTGTCATGCTGATGGTACGGTAAATAAAGAATCTGCTCCAAACTGTTCTAGTATGTTTTGTACTATGGACTGTGCTCCTGATACAATTGATTGTGGTCAAGGAGATTTAAAATGTCTTGAAGGACAATGTCAAGTTGTTTGGAAGGAGTAAACATGACCACTGTTATTGAAATGATTGGCTTGGGTAGGTCTGGCAAGAGTACTCAAATTAAACTTCTTGAAACTTATCTTAAAAACAAAGGATATTCTGTTGGAGTTATTCATGATCGAAAGAGAGCAGAAGATTTAATAATTCCATTTACAGAAATTATAGGTTATAAACTAGCTTTTGCTTCCAGGGCTTTAGATCAATATTTTAAGTATAAAGATAAAGTAAATTACATTATTATTGAAAGGGGTTGGGTTGATTTTAAAGTTTGGATTAAGGCAGAGGAAATTTTGAAACACATCACTGAAGAAAGAGCAAATCAGTTAAAAACAACTTTTTATGAGTATGATAAAGAGGTTGATGAGGTAGTCTGTTTGGTGGTGGACTTAGCAGTTGCTAAAGAAAGACAAGAACTATTCTTAGAAAATCAAGGGGACAAATTTAATGATTTTGTGGTTGGAAATTATGCAACAGCACTGGAGGGGGCATATTCTCAATTTGAAGATTGTGTTAAGGTGGATGGTTCTGATTCTGAAGAAGAGATTCACAGTAAAATTATTGAGATTGTAGAAAAAGTTTAATAAATCAGTGAGTTCTTTTATTTTCTACGCGGGGGTGGCAGAGTGGTCAAATGCGCTAGGTTGAGGGCCTAGTACCTTAGTGGTTGCGCGAGTTCGAGTCTCGTCCCCCGCACTTTATTTGTTTGATTCTTTCCAAACTTGTTTGAAAACTTGCTTAAATGTGTCTGCAAAAGTTTTGTCTCTAATTAGAAATCCTCGCGGGTTCTTTCCAGTAATATATTGTATGTAGAATAAATCGCCAATAATGCCCCATTCTGCATCATTTTTAAGACTCCTGAATCTGGCTTCAAATCTTTTGTCTGTATTTTCTCTTTCTTTTGCTAATTTTCTATCTTCTTCAGGAAAAATCATTTTTCCAATTGCTTGTTTTTTAGTTCTAATCTTGTGGTGTTCTGTGAAAAATCCCACAAATCGTTCATAACTCTCTTTTTTGGCAGTGTAATAATACAATTTAGTGTCTTTGATTATATTAGAATTAATCTCGTGCCACATCGATTTTAATCCAATCAACCCCTCATAATATTTGTAATTGGAATGTGGTTCTTTCTTAACCTCAATTTTCTTTAAATTGGAGATTAGTTTATTGACTTCTTTTCTTTCTTCGTCTAACTTTTTCTGTTTTTGTAAAAATAATTCATTTAATGATTCTGGGGGGGCAGGCATAAAAACCTTGATGTTATTTTGGAGACGATAATGTGTTAATCCTTTTTCCATTAATGATTCTAATGTCTTGTAAATGTTTGAGCTGGCAATTTTTGTGAACTTACACAATTTTCCAGTCTGGGCTTCTTGTAATTCTAAAAGAGATAAATATACTTTTGACTCTTGTTTTGTTAAACCAATCTTACTTAATATTTGTTGTATCTTATCCATACTACTATGGGGAGATAGTAGCTAATATTTAAATGTTTCTCTGTTGTGACTAGTGAATAGTAAGGAGAAAATAAAAATGACAATAAAACAAAAAATAAACAATTATTTTGGAACCGTTTCGAAAGGTTTGGCCACAGCTGCCTTAGCAGCAAGTTTAATATTCAGTCCAAAATTTGCTGAGGCGGCTAGTGGCTCTGTTGAAGTGGTTGCTGGTAATGAGGCAGTTACTTTAGACGCAAAATTATTTGGAGAATTAGCTCCAAAAACCAATTTTCTGGCAAGAACTAGGTTAACAACAGATTATGGAAATAATCTTAATCCATTCACTTTGGTGGACTTATCATACAATTTAATTGATGGGTTGGATGTTGTTATGGAAATGCAATTTACACCAACGGATGGTTTTGTTGCTCGACCCGGTGTTCAATATTTTGGCAAGTGGAATGATTTTAGTTTGTTTGCTTTAGGAACTGTAAGTATCGATGAGAATCCTACTGGAGAAATTATCACTTTAATGCAATACACACCAAAATTAAGTGATGCTTTGAAATTGATAACACAGATAGAAACAGTCACTAACTTTGGAGAACCAGGACATAACTTTAGTGTTGAAAGACTTAGGTTAGGATTGGGTGTTGGTGGATATCATTTCGGTGCTGCAGGGGATTTAATCCAAATTGGAAATGAAGGAAAGTTTGGCTACAATGTTGGGGGATTTGTGAAAAAAGAATTTTAGGTTAGGATGATGCACCCAACAAATAGCCCTACTATGTATGATGATTGCGTCGAATTAGACAGTGTGAGGTTACAAGTTGATAGAATTGATCGTGAAAGAAATGATTGTGATGATAATGTCATGGCGATCTTTCATGAAGAACAACCTTTTACTTGGCAATTTGTTCAGCCTTATGTTAAAGAAGCATTAAAAGAAGCAACAGGGGGTGTGGATTTTTTAGATGTTGGTTGTGGGAGTGGGATTTTTGGTTTATTAATGGCTAAACATTTTAATGCAAGAGTTACAGCTATTGATAAAAGTAAACGGGCTGTAGATTTTGCAAAGAGAAACGCAGAGTTAAATGGTCTGGAGTTACAAGTGCAACGCGGGGTGTATAGTCAATCTTCTATTCCAGGAAGAAATGCAAAAATAATTGGGTTATACCCTCCTTATCACATTTATCCTGGTTCCGTTGAAGAAAAGATCCCTCAACACGCACGAGGGGGAAGTGATGGACAAGGGGAGTTTAAGAATCAATTAGCAATTGCAGATTATCACTTAGCTGAAAATGGGATAATCTTTTTTAATCAGATGTGTTTGGGAGACGAGTTTGGGCCAAGGTTTTTGAGATACATCCCTCAATTAATCACTGGTGATCCTTCAATTGTTTATACAAATGTGCTTTCTCCTATTAGCACTATGGGATTCTTAGAAGGAGTATATCATGATAAGTTCCCCTGTTTTATTGATAAAATCAGTTCCCAGAATCCATTGACTTATTACGCTGTTGGGATTATAAAACAAGATGGAAAAAGAACGATTGACTGCGTTAAACATGACATTGATCTAAAAGGAAGAACTTGGAAAGATAGAATTAAATTACATTATGAAATTGCTCTACATGGGTTTAAGTGAGGATTTAACAAACATTTTTAAACCATAACTAGTTCTAACCTTACATGAATTCGGGATGGAAAGTAACACAAGAATCTAAAACAATTCCTAAGTTAAATAATCCATTATTTATTGAAGGTCTTCCTGGTATTGGAAATGTTGGCAAGATTGCAGTTGATTTCTTAGTTGAGGAATTAAAAGCAAAGAGATTGTTCTCATTATTTTCATATAAGTTTCCTCACTCAGTTTTTGTTGGTGATGATAATTTAATTACAATGCCTAAGGTTGAAATATTTTACAAGAAGTCAAATGGCAAAGGAAGAGATTTACTTTTACTAACTGGAGATATTCAACCGATTGACGAAGAAAGTTGTTATTCTTTTTGTGATGAGATTTTAAAATTAGTTAAACAATTTAAATGTTCTGAGGTAATTACTACTGGTGGAATTGGGTTACAAGAAATGCCAGAAACTCCAAAAGTTTACGTAACTGGCAATGATAAGGATTTGTTTAAAGATTATGTTAAAAAAGGAATGTTAACTGAAAAAAATATTTTTGGTGTTGTTGGACCAATTGTTGGTGTTTCTGGAGTTCTTTTGGGATTAGGGAAAAAGCAAAATATCAGGGGAGTTGCTTTACTTGCAGAAACTTTTGGTCATCCAATGTACCTTGGAATAAAGGGGGCCAAGGAAATTTTAAGAGTTCTTGAGAAGAAGTTTAAACTTGGTTTTGATATTAAAAAGATGACTAAAGAGATTACTGAAGTTGAAAAAGAACTGCTAAAGAAAACTAAAGAATGGGCTTCTGAATCTTTACATTCTGCACAGGCAGGTGCTAAGGCCAAGAATACTGATGTTAATTATATTGGATAAGTTTTGGTTAAATCTTTTTAATCATTCTGAGGTAAAATAATTCAAAATCCCATTTTTTATAAATTTCTTGAGCTTTGTTGTTGCAATTAACACTTAAAGTTACCATTTCACATTTGTTTTCTTTGAACCAAATTAACAAAGATTTCCATAATTTAGTTGAAATGCTCTTGCCTTGATATTCTTTTAAAACTGCTAGGTCATTTAGTTCGCCAGTTTTTGGTCTGTTGTACAAAGGATGGCTGTCATCTCTAATTTCTCCAAATATGTAACCTACAACTTTGTTGTTGTCTTCCATAACTAGATATTTTGAATTCTTTTGTTTAATATCTTTTTTTAATGCTAATTTAATATGTTTCTCTAATGGTTTCTTCTTATTTCTCATACATTTGTATTCTGTTGATAAGTAACCAATACTTGCTTTTTCATACTCTTTGAAAACTATTATTATCTGATTGATATCTTCAATTTTGGCAGTTCTGATTTTCATTTCAAGGCGATTAGTTATTTTAATTATTAAAAACTTTTCTAGTTAAATGTAATCTTCGACTCTTCTTCTTCCAATTTATGGCACCTTATTTCAATTAATTCTCCTTAATTTTTCTTATTCTTGTAAGACGTGAGATAACACAACCTTTATAAATAAATATAATATACTTTATTCAATGCATAAAAAGAGGGATAGAAAGGTTTTATTTAGTCAGACTTCTAGTAGTTTTAGCTATTCCAAAAGGGGACAAATTACTGTTTTTATTATTCTGGGAATTTTGCTATTGTTAGCTTTAATCTTAGTTTTAACCTTAAAAAGTGAAATATTCGCCTTCAAAACTGATGAAATTATTCCAACTGAAAAGGGCAAGGTTGAAAATTTTATAATTACTTGTATGGATCAAATTGGTGAAGATGCCTTATTTAAGATTGGTGTTCAGGGTGGTTATATCGAAATCCCTGAGGACATTGCTAGGGATCAAGGAAGAAGTATAGTTCTTTCGCCATTCATTTCCTTACCATATTGGGCTATTGGTCCAAGTACATACATTCCTTCTTTAGATGAGATTAAAGAAAGAATGGACATTTACATGGAAGAAAATTTACGCGAATGCTTGTTTGAAATGGATGCTTTCAATGAAAAATATGATTTAATTGAAAAAAGCGAGATTACTGCAGATACAAAAATTGTTGATGCGAAAGTTATTTTTGGTGTTCATTGGAATATTGAAGTTAAGAACAAGGCCGGAGAAGTTGTAAGTGAAGTTATTGACCATATCGCTGAAAGTCCTGTTAAACTGAAAAGATTACATGAAACTGCTGTAAGAGTTCTTGAAAAAGAGATGAACACTTTAAAATTAGAAGATATTACTCAAGACTTAATTGCTTTGGAACATCCAAATGTGCCCGTTAATGGTATTGAATTAAGATGTAGTAAAAAAACTTGGAAAATCGATAAAGTTGAAGAAACTTTAATGGACATGCTAAGAATCAATGTTAGAGAATTAAAAGTTGAAGGGACTGACTTTATTGAGTTTCCTGATAATTTCCCTTACTATCAAAATCATTATGTGTGGAATATAGGTGAGGGGTTAAGTGATGAAGTTGGAATCATGTTTAATTTTGATCAAACACATCCTTACAAGTTTACAGTAACTCCTTCAAATGGTAAGAAAATGCAGAGTTCCCAGCTTGGTGGATCGGACATGTTATCTTTCTTATGTATACAAACTTGGAAATTCACTTATGATTTAGTTTACCCTGTTTCAGTTCGTTTAAGGGATGAAACTACTGGTTATGATTTTAACATGGCTTTTACTGTTCATTTAATCCAAAACACTCCTAGTAAAGGTGACCCAGTTCCACGGGCATCAGCATTAATTCCTTCAGTTAATGATGAAGATTATTGTAAGACTGCTAACATTCCTATGACTGTAAAAACTTTCGAATTAGTTGAAAATGGTCAGGGAGTAAGCTTTAGTGAAGATTTAGGAGATGTGAACTTAAGCTTAACTTGTTTAAGATATAGGTGTGAAGTTGGAACTTCAGAATATGATTACGCAAACTTAGGTTATGCGGGGATAGCTACTAATTTCCCTTATTGTGTTGGTGGAATATTAAGGGGAGAAAAAGAAGGTTATAAAGAAAACTGGGAACGGGTTGTTACTTCGCCTGGAAAAGAAGTTGAATTGCAATTAGTTCCAATGGTGGAGTGGCCTGCTTCAAAAATAAGAATTGTTAAACATAAATTTGGTGAAGATATTGAAACTTTCCTTCCTCCTGCAGAAGAATTAAAACAGAAAGAAGCCGCTTTAATTAAGTTAACTTTTGCTCGGTCTAATGGGACAGAAAATAATTTAGAACATGAATCTAACATTATTGTTTCAAAAGATATTGAAGTTGAAGTTCAAGATGATGAGAAATTAGAACTATTGGGAAAAGCAGATTTTACTTATTACTTAGAAATCATGGTTTTTGAGGAAGAAACTTTTGTTGGCGGATATAAGGGAGAGATTACAATCCCTTGGGCTCAACTTAAAGATGGAAATGAACTCGTATTTCACATCTTGAGTGAAGAAACATCAGATGAAGAAGAGATGTTTATGTTTATGGGAAATTTAGAAGAATACAGTAAGTTTATTCCTGCATTGGAGATTAAATAGATGTTGAAGAAAAGCAAATGGAATTGTAAGAACATTTTAACCATTCTAGTTTTATTGCTATTTGTTAATCTTCCAGTTGTTAGTGCTTTAGAACTTTCTGAAATTAGTGCTAAAGATATTACTGAAAACCAAGCAACAGTTGTTTGGGAAACAGATGAAGCTGCAGACAGTTTTGTAAATTATGGTGTTAATAAAGGTGGACTGCAAAAAATTGGTGATTCTAAGAAAACAACAGCTCATGAATTTGATTTAGGTGGATTATTATCTGATACAGAATATTATTATAGTGTTGAAAGCGGTGATTTAGTTGATGACAACTCCGGAAATTATTATTCTTTTAAAACTCTTGTTCCAGACACTACTGCTCCAGAAGTTGTTGTTGATCTTCCTAATCTTGTTGCTGGCACAAAGACAGATATTATTGGTTGGACCGAAATTGGAGCAACCGTACAATTATTTATTGATGGAAGTCTTGCCGGAAGTACAGTAGCAATTAAAGATGAGGATGGAATTGCTATCAGTTCAAATGTTGATGGAGATGTTAGTGAGGAAGTTACTGAAGATGTTAATCAGGAAGTAGTAGTTGATGAGGAAGTAATGGTTGAGGAAACTATTGAAGAAAATCCTGAAGAACAAAACAATGTAGATACTGGAGAAAGTTCTGTTACTGAAGATATTGTGGTAACAGAAGAGAAATCACTTCCTCCAATAGTCCAGAAATATCTTATTGAAGGAACACAAACAAAAAAGACTGTTGCAATTGAAGAGATTGTTGCTAATATTAATGGGGAATCAGACCAAGAAGTTGTTGAGAACATCATTAATTGGATTTCTAACAACTTACAAAATCTTGATGTTGATTCTGAACAAAAATCCACTTTAACTTGCCAAGAGTTGATTGACCAGGGAACCTTTAGTGGGTGCACAGATTTCGCTTTGGTATTCTTAACTTTAGTTAGGGCTAAAAACATTCCTGCAATTTACGTTGAAACAATTGAAAAAGAATTTCTTGAAAGTATTGCAAATGGAGAAACAATTGACTCTCCTTTTTTGGGACATGTTTTTGCTGATGTTTATATTGATGGAGAATGGCAAGCAGTTGATCCAATAGGTGGTTACTTTACTACTTTAGATACTAGTTGTACTTCTAAAAAGTCATTTGACGGTTTAAATGGTTGTTATATTCGTAAACAAGGTAATGAAGAAATTCCTTATGTGATTTATGATAAGGGATTAGATTTTTGGGACCTTGGATTTAATAACAAGAAAGAATTTGTAGACCATGTTTATGGGGAGAGTAATGCTTTGGTTGGTGGTGCAATTAGTTATACTTATTCTGAAGCTATTGCTGGTCAAGCAGTTTTTGGAGATAACAAAAATCTTCCTTCTGGAAAGTTTACTTTTACTAATGTTGTCATAAATCCTTCTGGGCCTACTGAAGTATTGGTTGAAGTAATTGATGCTTCCGGAAACAAAGGAACTTTTACTCAGCAAATTCATTCTGATAATACTAAACCAAAAATCACCCTTGCAAACATTTCAGAAATTGTTGACGGTTCTTCATTAGATCTTCAAGGAACAATCTCTGAAAATGCCACTTATGAAATTTTTATTGAAAACAAGTCTGTAGCCCAAGGAGAAGGAACTTTCATTAAAGCAACTATTCCTTTAGAAGAGGGCGATAATCAAATTATCATTATTGCCGAAGATGTTGCTGGATGGAAAACAACAGAAAAGATTAATGTTTATGCTGATACACAAGCACCAACAGTATCAATAAAAATTGAGAAGGGAAACGAATATTTTCAAGGCAGAGCAGTTTCTTCTATTAACGGTGAAACCGAGCCTGGTGCAACAGTTTACCTTTACGTATATAGACCTCTTAGTTATGATTATAATCCTGACTTTAGCCGCGCTTGGAAAAAAGTCAGTGCAGATCAAAATGGATCATTTAAATTCAAAAATGTTGATTTTGAAGATGAACCTGTTATTCTAAAAGATCTTGCTCCAAAATTAGTTCCAGAAGGATTACAAGAATATTCTATTTCTGGTGTGGGTGCTGCAAAAGATCAACAGAGGTGGACTTATTATGTCTTTGTAATTGCTGAAGATCAGATCGGAAAACAAGGATATTCACCGCCATCTACGATAACTATTAACACTTGCTACTCTGCAGATTGGGATTTTGATGTTAGGTCTATTCCAGAGTTTCAAAGACCAATGCGGCTTGATCCAGGATTATTAGATGAAGGTAGAGAACAAGCAACAGCAGTATTTAACATCAGTTATCGCGGGCAAGGTTATGCTAAGACTAATGCTCTTTCTGGTCAAGTACAAGAAGAAGCGTTTAAGATTATTGGAGTTAGTTTTGATAAAGCTTGTACACAAGGTATGATGGATGATGAACAGTTTAGATTAGGGTGTAACATTATGCAGAATACTCCTAGCAGAATTCCTAATGTGGATCAGACTGCTTGGTACTTAACATATAAATTGAATGCTGCTGAGGAGCTAAGTGATGGTGATGATAAATTCTGGGATGAGTTTAAGAAAAGACAAATTGTTTTTCCCATGAAAATTAGAATTAACTATCAAGAAAGGGGCGTTGATGGTAAACTAGGAGCAACAAAAACACAAACCAGTTGTTATGATTTGGGTTATTTTGTTGATATTCCAATTGATAGTAAAAATATGTTGCCGGATTGGTTAGCAGATGAAGGTATGGAAGCAATTGATTTTACTATTAAGCAAATTGATACAGTTTTACCTTATTTACAAAAAGCCATCTTAGTAACGGGAGTTGGTTGTATCAGTTCTTTTTTGGGAAGAATGGTTCTTCGTTGGTCTAGAATGTTTATTAGTAAGTTAGAAGTTTACTTTACTCGTCTTAAGGATGATGATGAAAAATGTCCCGCAAACCAAAATAGTTTGTATTTGAAAAGTACGATAGAACAGTGGAGGAAGTTAGAGGAAAGCGGTTTATTTGAGGATTCTCAAGAGGATAACAAATTACGAATAGAAGATATAACTGATCCAAATCTAAAAACTCTTGATGACTTATGTCCTCGAACGGCAGGCATTTGGAAAGTTGAAGCGGGATTAGATCAAGCTTATCGTTGGACTTGTGACAGAGTATTCTGTAGGGCAGTACCTGCTGGTTGGACTGCTAGTAAAAGCAAAGATGAAGTTGATACAGTTGTATTAGCACAAAATAGATGTACTGCTTCTAGCAGAGGAATTCCTTTAACTGAAAAAGAAAACTGTGGTAAGTTAATTAAAGAGAATGTCGGAATTACTAATCCATCTACAATAGCTGAATCTTATATGAAAAAGGGAGAATTTACTTGTTATCAGCACAACGATAAATTGTATGTCGTCACATCAGAACAAAAGTCTTCCGCTATTGGAGAGGTTGTTCGTTTAAGATTAGTGCATGGTTTTGGTTATAGTTTAGGAGAAGGTTCAAATTATATTGGATCTAGTGATTTATTAGCATATAAACCCCCTAATGCAGAACAGTTTATTGTTGGACAAGATCAAAGTTGTGCTAACGCTTGTAGAAATCCTAAAAAACCTGGTTATGGTCCGGACCTGATCAACAGTGTTCCAAATTATAAAAGTGAAACTGCTTCAACAAGAACTCAGAATGGTTGTTATAAGGAAGTTTATACCGAAGGTAAGAAAACAACATTAAAAGATGAAAAAGGGAACGGAATTGGGGCCAATAAATTTTCTGCGGGGTACACTAGCGATTGTTTTGTTGATTTTGAAAAAGGAGCAACTGATGTAACTATGACGGATAAAACATGTACTGCTGGATGTGGTTCAGGTGAAGAATGTCGTCCTGTTGACCCTGCTGATCCAACTAAAGGAGAACGTTGTTTTACTATAAAATCTAAATCCTCCTCTTTTGATGTTTCAAAACTAAATCTTGATTGTACAAGCCCTTCAGATTGTAATAGCAAAGGTAGCGAAGGATTGGCTTGTCGTGGTGGAGTTTGTGTATATAAAGACCCAACTAACTTTGGAGATATTCGTCTTAAATCAAAAAGTTCATCTGCAACGGGAATGTTACGATGTGTTTGTACTGTTGATGAGAAAGCGGATAATACTTATGGTGCTAGAACAGCAGCTAAAGAAAAAGTTATTGGCGGAGAAACTCAATCAGAAGGTTGGATTTATCGTCAAGCAGAAGTGTTTAAAAATTCAAAAACATTAGCTGGAACTTATTATCCTACATGGCGTTACTATAAGGGTAGAGATTTATCTTCTGCCTTTGGGGCAGATTATGTAGTAGATTATTTTAAAACAAATAAAACCGTAGCAAAAGTAAATCCTAAAACTCAGTTCTTAGGAGCATATCAAACAGTTTGCCTTTCTGTAATTCGTGCCCATTTAACTCTGCTTAGAAGTACTTTGGAAGGATTAAGAAATTGTATTGATCAAGCAAAACACACGGGTTTAACCGATGCAGGTGTTTGTAAAACTATCTTTGCTCAACATGTTTGTGGTTTGATGTATAAAGCAATTGCTTATTTCTTTAGTGATTGCAGTCCTTATTCAATGAATGATGAGAAAAAAGATGGTGGGGTAGTTGAAGGAATCGGAGAGGTATTCTCTGCTGGTTTAGGATCAATCGGAGAAGCCATGGATTCTTCAATCAGTGACATTAAAGCAGATTATGGTAATGCTCAATTAAATCAGTTCTTTGCTACTGGAGCACAAGGTTTTACTGAATCAATTTGTATGTTTGCTTTTGGTTATGATTGGCCTTTAGGAATGGACTTTATTTTGGACTCTGCTTATGCAGTAGAAATGAAGACTACGGTTATGGTTTTCCCAGCAGAAAGAGAGTTGGCAACATTTAATCCGGCTAAGGGAACCGCAATTTATAATTACAACGTTGGCGCATTAGTTTTACCTGGATGTGAAATTAAAAGTGCGGATGTATATCTTAAATGTGTTGGCCCTGAAGATAAAGGTCATCCAGATATTCAATGTGGTGCTCAAGGATGTGACTGCTTAAACACCAGAGAACCGTCTGGAGTAGAAAGTGAGAAAAAACAATATCTTGATGGTGGCAGATTAATGAATGTAAAGCAAGGTTCTTTTACTGATCTTAAAATAATTGCACCACAAAAAGTAGACTCAAATTATAGGTATGATCATGTTGTTGTTGATTTAAAGCTAGGTCCATATTCAAATGCTGAAAATTGTTTTGATGAAGGGTATAAAGATGGTAAATTTTATTTCCCTATCATTGATACATCTCCGCCTGCAGAGTTTATTTGTCAAGTTCAACCAACTACTGGAAGATATTTCTGTCCTGAAGTACAGAAACTGTTTGGCAATGGTAATGGTGGTTATTTAGAAGATCCTTACATTAGTTGTTACAATAAAGACACAGAAGGATTTGACGATTGTACTACACCTAACTTATTCACTAAAGGAAATTCCATGAAAGCTAAGGTCCATGTTTTCACTGATGGTGAACCATATTGTTTGAAAGTTACAAGTAGTGGGTTAGGTGCAAGAGATCTGTCGGGTCCAATTAAAACATTAGCAAAGAATCTTCCAGGAGCATATGGGGTAGATGTTAATCTTGGATCTGTAACCCCGGATTTATTTTCAGGGGCTACTAATACTTTTACTCGAACTACTGATAGTGCGCCTGGATGTAGTAACAAAATTAATTATAATGGTAATTATCCAACTGGACAAATTACTCCAACAACATATCAATTTGGATTTTCAATGCAAAATGGGATGTATACTGTTAACATTCAAGATGAAGTTACTGCGGTTGGTTACAAAAAAGATGGCGGTTCACTTGTTGAAATAAGTACGGGTAAGAACCAGTTTACAGGGCCAGACTTACAAAAAATTACATTTTTAATGGATGGTTTTACAATTTCTGGTTTGATTGGTTCTCCAACTGTTTCCTCTGGAGTTTGTAAGTATTATGCTGGTGAAGCTAAGGGCGCAGGATTCGCTAAGAATGAACTGGGTATAACAATTAAAGCAGAATTATTAATGTCAGAAAATGGTAATTGTTGGAATGCCAATACTCCTGTAAAGGCGCCAGCATATGGTAAACAACAAGCAGAGGTAGACATTATGATTCGATTAGAACCTTTGGTTGAACAATTTACTGGAAAGATGCATCAAGATTTTATGAACGACAATTGTCAATCTGTTTTAAGTAACGCAGATGAAATAATTAATCGTAGGAACTTTGACGGCACTGCTGGAATGGCTGATGTGGCAGAAGCAATTGCTATATACTATTCTGCTGCTTGCCATATTGTTGATGGCGGAGCTAATTGGCAAGTTGCAAGAAAAGAACAGATTTGTACTTTATTGAAATTTTTCTTTAATAGAGAGTATGCTTTTGGACAGAAAGCTAAAGCTTATCCAACTACTGTAACAGGTACAAAAGAATATCAGAAAATTAACAAGTATCTTAATGAAGTTGCAAAGAAATCAAATTGTGGTGTGGACTTTTCTAGTGGTGGAAGTGGAACAACTGGAAATTCAGGAAGTTCAGGAACAACATTACAAAAGTGTGGCATTGATTCTGCAGATTTTACAAAGTCCGGATTTGAAGCCGGCTGGAAACCAACTAATTGGGCAAATTATGTTTGTAAACAAGACATAGGCGCGGTAAGCGCTGTTCCTGGAAGTTCTCAATTAATATTAGACCAATCTTGTTGGGATGAAGGAGCTTATTCCAACACCGATCCTGGTTGTCCTGGAGTACAATTATGTTGTCCTCCTGCTCCTGGAGATGTTGTTTCATCTGGGACTTGTAGTTCAACCGATTTTCCAATTACTCATTTAACGGGCGGAGATGAAAAATGGGCATTTGGTTGTATTGACGCTAATACTGCTAGGTCTTGTGTAAAATCAACAGGCGAAACAACTAAACCTAATGCTAATCCTAGCTTCTTAGTTGCTGGAACTGAATTACAAAGTCTTTGTGCTTCTACTTCATCAGCAACTAACGCTTTAACTTGTAATACCAAAACAGGAACATATACAGTAACCGCAAGTGATGGATTCTTAGCGATTCGTTCTGGTGCTGGACCTAGTAATTCACAGATTGGTCAAATTCCTACTGGGAGTACATTTTCTACTTGTGGTGATAAACCAGTCAGCGGAACAACTTGGAATGTTGTTGAATACAATGGACAAATTGGTTGGAGTAGTTTATGTGGTAGCTCATGTGCAACTAAAGTTAGCTAATAATAAATATATTTAGAATGAATAAAAAAGGAAAAGTTGCCGTTGAACTTTTAATTATGTTAGTTACAATTGTTATTACTAGTGCAATTATATTTATGTTGGTTCAAGCAGATGTAATTAAAGTAAAGCCGGGAAATGCAGATGTTAATGTTCTAAACACAGAATTCATTCCAATGGGTAGAGAAGGGTTTTTAGCAATTCGAGATTTTACATTTTGTGATTTTATTAGTGAAGATTATCAATGTACTGCTCCTGGAGAAAATTTTGCTTTTGCTTTAGGAAATGCTGTACATTTTCGTTTTGTAGTTGAAAGTAGTACTTATAATGGGGACATTAAGCTGATTCAAAATTATCGTATTAAAGACCCTAACGGGAATCTTTTGTTAGACGTTGATGAAAAAAATAATTTTCACTTTGATATTAAAAGTGATGAACGTAAAGAATTAATTACCTTTAAAGATTTTTTTTATATCGGTGAAGAATTGCCAGAAGGAATTTATACCTTAGAGTTGATCATTAGTAATCCTTTGTTAGATAAGAAAACAACCCAAATTAAAACATTTGAAGTTATTTTTATTGGTGATGATTTTTATCAATCTTTAGACATTGGTGATGAATAAACAGAATGAAATGGCAAGAAATAAAAGTAAAAACGGGGGAAGTAAACCAGTATTTTTATTCTTTATAATTTTAATTTCCCTTTTTAGTTTGTCTGTTAACGCAGAAAATCCTTGTGGTAGTAACAAAATTGCTTTGCTTGGAGATTCTATCACAAATGATCAAGGAACAAAAAGTTGGGGTAATGAGTTTAAGAAACTTTGTGGAAATCTACCTGTGAATTTTGCTCATAGCGGAAAAAGAACTGATTGGATGTTATCTCGGCTTAAGGGAGAAGTTGATGATTCCTCGCCTTACACTTCAGGAAAGATTCTTGGCCAAGGATATACTCATTTAATTGTTCTAGGTGGTACAAATGATATTACTGCTGGTTGGGATACCATTACAACTATATCAAATTTGGAACAAATTTATTCTATTGCAAAACAGAATGATATTTCAGTTATAGCCGGAACTATAACTCCTTACAATGTTGCAAGTTATCCAGAAGGAAATGAAAAAGTTAAAGAAATTAACGAATGGATAAAATCACAATATCAATTGGGGAACATTGACGGAGTTATTGATTTTTATAGTCTTTTATTGGGTACTGAACCTTGTATGGATCCGGGATATAAGTCTTCTTGTGATAATGTACACCCTAATAGTGTTGGTTATCAAGCAATGGCAAATAAAGCAATCACAGAACTTTTTGGTGGCCAGGCCGGATATGATTCAGTTGTGCAATCTGCAACAACCATTGCAAATCTACAAGAATTTACAACAATGATGATTCTTGGTCGACACATTCGTTCAGAAATGGAGGATCGGGTTAAGGGAGGTCTTGAGCTCATTAAACAAGGTGGCAATTTTAACAAGTTGATTCTAACGGGTGGTTGTGTTCCAAAAACAAACGGAGATGCAACCTGTGTAACTTGCAGCGGTAGTTGTAATGAAGCTGATGAAATGAAGAAATATTTATTAAAACTTGACCCGAACTTTGAATCAAGAAATATACAAATTATTGAAGAAGGAGATTCTAGTAGTACTGGAGATAATTATAAAAAATCTAAAGGGTTTATTCAATCTGGAGAAAAAGTTTTGGTTGTTTCTGACCACAATCATGTTCGTTCAGTCGCATATTGTTTGCGTTATAGTGATCCGGGAGCAGATGCATATTATTACCATCTAAAAGAGATATCTTCTGGTCTACAACTTCCTGCTACAACAATTCCTGGAACTGACCAAGACCATTATGGTCTGGCTAAGGGTTGTGAAGTTAATTATCCTTCTAATCAACAACCATCACAACCAGTAACTAATAATCAAAATAATCCTTCTCCTGGACAACAATATACTACTTCTCTAGTTCCTAAGAACTTACCTTCACAACAAAGAGAAATTGATCAATCTTGGAATGTGAAGATTGGCCATACTGTGAGGGACAGTGTTTTAATTTGGGATGATACTCTTGGCGCTTGGGATTGGAGAAATTATACTGACGTTTATTTTAGTGTTGTTTCTACTCCTGTTTCTAATAAAATAGTTATGGGTAAAGGTTCAGCAGCAGTGGGATCTTATTCTGATATTAAATATTCAAAGGGAGGAGATGGGTTTAATTCTCTTATTACTGAAGCGGCTCAAAACTTAGGAATAGAAAAAGAATTTATTAAGGCAATTATGAAGGCTGAATCGAATTTTAAGATTGGATCAATCTCTGCATCTAATTATGTTGGATTGATGCAGATTCGAGCGGGATCGAAAGATCAGTATATTAAAGTGCAATGTAATCAAAAACCAGCTAGTACCGGAAAAAAACTTTGTGATATTAGTAAACCAAAGGATGGTGGGAATTTATATCCTGTTTGTACTTCTGCTGGGGGTAATTGTCAAGAAGATGATCGTTTTGATCCTAAAAAGAATATTTATTCTGGAACACAACATTTAATCGACAAGATTACTTCTTTGGGTTTTAATAAAAACTCTCTTACTGAGTGTCAGAGGAAAGCGACGATTGCTGCTTATAACATTGGTCAAACTTATATTAGAAATGCTGTGGGGAATGTTGGATGTAATAATTGGGAAACTGTCTGGAATGATCTTAACGCTAATGCCATTATTAGTCCTGATGGAACGTGTACTATTTATAATTCTAACTCTAAGGATTATCCTCATAATGGTAAACCAGATTGTCGACACAAATTAGATAACTTAAAGAACACTAATTCTTACTTAAGCAATATTTATGGTGCTTATTTGGGGTATAAGGCTGCGGGACTAGGTGCTTCAGGATCTCCTTCTGGACCAAGTGCTACAACTTCTAGTTCAACAGAACCTTATCAAGGAACTTACGCAGGCCAAGCACAAGTAAAAGATCCAAATTGTTTGATATTATATGGTGATACTCGTAATCCTAAACTTCGACAAAAAACAGCACTTGAAAGTATAAAGAAAGAATGTGATAATCCTTCATTGTTTCATGTTGGGGATTTTGTGGATGAAGGTGAATCAACAAAAGCTTGGGAAGGATTTTTAGATTACGAACGTGATTTAATTAACCAAGGGACTCTTTATGCCATTGTGGGAAATCATGAAGACCGGAAAACATATGCAGGGAAAGGCTATCAAGCAATTGCTGATCATTTAGGTGATGAATTTCCTTATATTCTTAGTCAAATGTCTAATGGTGGTCATCATGTAGTACCTATAACTCCTAATTTAATAGCAATTATTCTAAATACTGAGGGTAACTGTAATGCCGAAACTCAATTTTTAGAACAACAGTTGAATGCAAACCCTAACAAAAATATTATGTTAGGATTTCATAAACCAGCTTATCCGCATATTCATACAACTCACGGTAATGGTTGTGCAAAAAAGTGGCATAAATTATTAGTGGAACATAAAAGTAAAGGGAATAAAGTATTAGCTTTCGCGGGGGATACTCATGGACTAGCTAGAGTAATTAGAGATGGAGTAACACATCTGGAAGTTGGTGCAATGCTAAATCCAAGATCATGTTTATCTCCTCAAGGAGGTGAATTTTGTTTACAAACAAGAGGGTATTATCGTTGTGATGCGAATTTACATTGTGTGGCTAAGGATGAAAATGGAAAGACTTTGGATGAATTTAATGTTTAACAATAGGAGGGGGTTAATTCACTAATTAATCAAAATAAAACAAATGAAAACAAAACAAACTATTATCGTATTTGTACTTTTACTTTGTTCTATTTACTTAGTAACAGCAGAACAGGGGTTAGAAATTAATGAAGATACACTTACTCTGACACTATGTTACGAATTGCAAGAACTAGATATTGGATATGAAGATTATCTTCTCACTAATAACTTAGATGCTTGTAATCTTTTTTTATCACAATGGGACACTGATGGTGATTGGTTTGGTAACGAAGAAGAGTTAAAAATTGGTACTGATCCAGAAGACCCAACCAAAAACCCTAATACTCTTGAATCTTATGGGGAAATAGATGAGGAAAACTTGTGTATACAAAACGACAATATTTGCATAACACTTTATGAAGAAGAATGTTTTGATTATTTGGGTGATTACGATATTGATTGTCTAGATTCCGATGAAGATGGGTTTTATAATTATGAGGAACATAACTTTAACACAGACAAAGAAGATTCTAATTCCGTGCCGTGGTGGATAGATTTAGACGGAGACGGTTACCGTAATTTAGCAGAGTTGAGAGGCAATTCAAACAGTCTAAATGAGGATATCATGCCTGGATGGACAGATACTGACCATGATCAATACAGTGATAAATATGAACTGCAAGTTGGCAATGATCCTTTTGATGGACAAGATGTCCCAGAAGAAACACCTTTTTTAGGAACATATCAATCATCAGAAATACAAGAAACAAAGCAAAACAAAAATGGTTGGCAAATATATCTTGCAATTGCTTTGGGTGTGTTGTTAATTGTTATTTTAACAATTTACTTTGTTTATTATAACAAAAAATAATATTTAAAAATACTTTAATCAGGGAAAGAAATGAAAAAAATAAAAAGAACAATTTTATTGTCATTCCTCCTATTAGTTCTCTTTTCTTTTTCAGCTTTAACGGCAACAATCCCTATTGGAGCAAAAACTTCTTGCGATTCTTCTAATTATGTGGTTGATAGATCCGTTTCTGGACCACCAAATCAAAAAGCAGTCGAGAAATGGGAGTCAGCAATAAAACAATCTTCTATTCCTGGGAAAACTTGGATTGGCAAATTACAATCTAATGGCCCTACTGATAATTTTTACAGGTTAGATACTGGGAGAGAAACAATTATTTTTATGCCCTGCACCACTGATTTGACTAAGCCAGTTGAGTTGATTTATTTCTTTCATGGAAATGAGGGTTTTGATGTAGACATGGCCGAAAGAATTGCGCCACAATCTAAAATGATGTCTAAACAGGGAAGAAATTTTATTGTTGTATTTCCAGAATTACCTTGGTCAGCAGGAACTGATGCTTCTGTAAGAGGTTGGGCTAAAGGTAGTAATAATCCAGATGGTAGATTTCCACATGGGATGGTTTGGGAAGGAACTGATTCTAATTTAATTCAGCTTCATCAAGAAGTTTTGGCAACCATTAACCAAGTTTTTGGTTCTGCCACTGTGGGTTATGTTTCTATGACTGGCCATAGTGGTGGTGGTGCAGCATTAAAAAGAGCAGCTGAATTTCCCAGTAAACAGAATAATGCGTTGATGCAATTAAATATAAATAAGATTACTTTTTCTGATGCTGATTATGGTTGGGGACAGGCCGGTTCCTCGACAAAATATGTTTATGATAATTATGTTTCTTCTAGACCAAGCGTTGAATTAAACATGTTAGTTCAAGATGTAAAACAAGGTGGTGCGCATGAACCTACAAAACTTTCAATTAGTTTTGTTAAAGAAATTGGTGGTTCAACTGTGCAATCTTGGTCTTGGGAACAGAAGAATACTCCTGGAATTTCTGTTGGAAATGCCTTTAAAGTTCCTAATCATCCAAATGTTCATTATACAGCATTAGCCTTAGATCATAAGTCAATTGGGGCTATGTCTCTTGCATGGTTATCTCCTTTAAGTTCAGGGTCTTTAGCAACTGCCGAACAGCAACAACAATCTTCATCCTCACAACAGTCTTCTATTCCAGGTCAAACTACACTTGTTCCTAAAAACTTACCTTTACAAGAAAAGGAGATTGATCAATCTTGGAGTGTGAAGATTGGCAACACCATTAGGCAAAGTGCTTTAATTTGGGATGATACTCTTGGAAATTGGGATTGGAGAGTTTTCAATGATGTTTATTTCACAGTTGTTACTAAGCCAGTTTCTAGTCAATCTAGTCAAATTAATACAGGACAAAGTTCAGCAGTAAAAGGGAATGCTCCTGCTTTTCAATACGAAATTCCTACAATGAATATTAAACCAGAGTTAGAAAAGTGTATTGTTGAAGTAAAAAAATTAGTTGATGCGGCCGCAGACATGACTGAATGGAATCATGGCGGATGTGGTTCTGGTATAGATAAGAAGGGCAATCAACGAGGGGCAGTTGCAGACGAATGTAATCCTGCTTCTACAAACACTTGTTGTTATGTTAAAGATGGTGGTTGTTGTTATGGTGTTCCTAATAGTCCTTGTCCGGGGGGATGTTGTGGCAGTTATGTTTGGCAAGTATTTAACATTGCAATTAATAAGCATAAACTACCTGTTAGTTGGCCATTAAATGTTGTTAATGGTAAGAATGAATGGGATCCCGGAGATCTTAAATCAGAATACAAGTTAATAAAATTAAACCAATGGAGTGATCCAAACATGGAATTTGATAAAGGTAATTTCAAACCAACAGACTTAATTCCAGGAGACCTTGTATACTTTAAGTTTCCAGGTTTTGACCCAATGAGTATGAAGAATAAAAATCCTAAGGGAAAATGTGGTGAAACTGATATTTGTATTAGTTGTTATCAAGATTGTCATAACCAATTTCCAAGCGTTAAAAACAATAAAGAACAAAAGAAATCAATTGAGAAATGTTTTAAAGTATGTAAAAATAAAAAAGGTGCGGATAATAAGAAAATTTGTATTGGGGGGAGTTCCCATATTAACATTGTTGGGCCTCCAACGTCTGATGGAAAGAAGTATCATATCATAGATGTTTCATGTAAAAAAGAGGGAATCTGTACATATAAAAATTGGATTTATCCTGATTTTCTTTACAAAAAAACATACTGTGGGAAGAATCCAACAGAACCATTACTTGCTGGGGAAGCTTGGAAATATGTATACCGAATGATTCCAGAATGTATGGATGTTGTAAATAATATAGGTTTTTCTACTAAAAATTCAGGGGTGAGAGTAAGTTAAAATGCCAACAATCAAAAAAATAAATGCAAGAGAAATATTAGATTCAAGAGGAAATCCAACGATTGAAGTAGACGTTATTACTAATAACTTTCGAGGAACTGCTTCAGTTCCGTCTGGTGCATCTACTGGAACACATGAAGCTTTAGAGCTAAGGGATGGTTCCAAGAGGTTCTTGGGAAAAGGAGTTAAAAAAGCAATCACTAATGTAAATAAGAAAATTGCTCCTTTGTTAATTGGGATTGATTGTACCAGACAAAGAGAAGTTGATAAGATTATGTTAGAATCAGATGGCACCATAAACAAAACTAAGTTTGGGGCAAATGCGATTCTGGCAGTTTCAATCGCTTGTTGTAAGGCAGCAGCACAAGCAGAAAATCTTTACCTATTTGAATATATCAATCATCTTTGTCCAACAAAAGAAATGAAACTTCCTCGTCCATTCTTTAATGTCATTAATGGCGGGAAACATGCAGATAACAAATTAAGTTTTCAAGAATTTATGGTGGCTCCGAAGTTTAAAAATTTCAAAAGCAATTTACAAGCCGGAAGCGAAATTTATCATTATTTAAAACAGGAATTACATCAAAAGTATGGTAAAGGTGCAACTAACGTTGGCGATGAAGGTGGGTTTGCCCCCTTAAAACTAAATAAATCTGCGGACGCATTAAAAATGTTAAACAAGGCTATTAAAGATGCGGGTTATAAAGGTAAAGTGGGAATTGCAATGGACTGTGCTGCTTCAGAATTTTATTCTAAGAATAAATATTTAGTTGATGGAAAGAAGTTAGATGTTGATTTGCTAATAAAACATTACTTACATTTAATCAAGAGTTTTCCAATTATTTCAATTGAAGATCCCTTTGATCAAGAAGATTTTCTTTCCTTTGCAGAGTTAGTTAATAAAAGTAAAATTCAAGTTGTTGGTGATGATTTAACTGTAACAAATATTGAACGTATTGAAGAAGCAATACGAGAAGGGAGTTGTAATTGTTTATTGTTAAAAATTAATCAAATTGGGACGTTAACAGAAGCATTAGATGCAACACGTCTTGCTTATGAAAATAATTGGAAAGTGATGGTCTCTCATCGAAGCGGTGATACAGAAGACACTTTTATTGCTGATCTTGCTGTTGGCCTAGGTTGTGGGATGATTAAATCTGGTGCTCCGTGCCGTGGAGAAAGAACAGCTAAGTATAACAGATTATTAAGAATAGAAGAGTTGCTGAGAATAAGATAGTTTTAAATATCTCAAAATATTAATCTTTGATATGTTAGATGTCTCAAAAAGAGATTGGGTTCTCTTCATATTATTTCTCTTATCTTTAGTTCTTATTAGTTCTCAAATTGGAAAAATCATTCCTATCTTTTTCTTAGCCTTGATTACAATAATAATCTTTGCATTTATTGATGCACTGATTCACATTAAATCTTTTAATTTATTTTTGTTGCACCGGGTAAAAGAGATTTCTTTTGCACTCTCGTTCTCAATTCTTGCCACAATAATCTTTGCAACAATTCTCCCATACTTATTATTTCACAATTATTTCCTTAACATATTTGTGATTCAATATATTTACGTTTTACCAGTGTTAATATTTTTCTTTGCATCATTTTACTTGTTCGGTCACATTATTCCCAAATATCAAATTGATTATAAGCAGATGATAAAATGGTCATTGATAATTTCGATAATTCTTTCGATAATTCTTTCAGTTGTATTAGTGATATCTATTAATATTGGTTATGAGACAAGGACAAATCAATATAATCGTGGTTATGAATCAGAAGTCAATGAATTTTTAGAAAGAACTGAATATTCCTATCCTGATATGCCCATTTTTAATGAAATTAAGTCTCATCGAGAGAATATTCTCTCAGATGCAGATCAAAAGCATTTATTCTTATGGTCCTTTAACAAAAATTTGTGTATTACAAATGATTGTATGAGAAATGTTGTTGATAAGGTACACCATCTTGTTGAAGTTGTTGTTAACTTTATGGTCTTTGAATCTAATTTTGAGGATGCAGATGAGGAATTAAAGTTTATCAATGAAAATAAGTTTGTAAATCAGTTTAACACATTAGAAAATTATTCTTTAATATTACAGCAAAGGGTTGATTCTCTCAATTATGAATTTGAAGAAATGAGTGTTGAACAAAAGGCATTACTAACGATGGTTGAATCGGACTTTGATTACAATGATTTTAAATCCATTATTCAAAGGGAAGATCAAGACTCGCTTGGCGGTTGGGGTGATATGATGTCTCTTCAATCTGGTCCATTATTTTATGAAAGTCTATCGTATGTAATGACACATTCTACAATCTCTCAAGAATTGGTACGTTTGGTGGTAAAAATAAATTTATTTAGTGAACAGATAAGTAAAAATCGCGAATTTCTTATTGAAGTATATCAAAATAAAGATAGTAATGAATCTATTAAAAGCAAAACTATCAGAAACAAATTAATTCTAGCCCGGATAGACCCCATATTTCTTGAAGACTTATACAACAATAAGTCGTAACTATTTTAAATAGAGCTCATTTCTAGTAGTTTATGAACAAAGAGGATTTTTTGTCGTTATGTAAAAACGATGAATATCAAGACAAGGATATTAAGAAGTTTACTTTAGCCTTAAACTTAATTGAGAAAGAGCTTAAGGATAAGAAACGACTTAATGGGGATTTTTTCTTAGAACATAATTTGGGGGTTGCTTCAATTCTCGTTGATAATCGTTCCGTGCCAGAAGTGGTTCTTGCCGGATTATTACATGGGCATTTAAAGAAAGAAACTTATAATCAAATTCAAGATAAATTTGGTCTAGAAGTATTTAAATTAATCAAAGGGGTTGAAGAACTTGAAAGTATTAAAAACCGTAACGAAGCACTTGATGCAGGAGTTCTTAGAAAAATATTCTTAACAGCATTAAGTGATGTTAGAGTAGTCCTAATCAAGCTTGCCAATAAACTGGACAACCTAAGAAGTGTTGGAGCTTTAGACAAATTAGAACAAGTTCGGATTGCTACTGAAGTTTTGGACATCTATGCTCCCTTGGCTTATCGCTTAGGAGTAGACAAGATTAAAACAGAATTAGAAGACTTAGCATTTAAAATAATCAATCCCCGTAAATATGAAGAAATTAATAATTTCTTAAAAGAATCACGTTCTCAACAAGAAACAAGTAAGGTTGAAGCTATTGAATTAATTAAAAAAGCTGCGGGTAAAGAAGTTAAGATTCTTGGTATTAAAGGTAGGAACAAACACGTTTACAGCATTTACAAGAAAATCAAACAGAAAGGAATTAAATTAACTCAATTGTTTGATCTACTAGGAATTAGAATTATGGTCCCTAATGTTCGGGATTGTTATTCTTTACTTGGATTGTTACACGAAAAATTTGAACCAATTGAAGGCCGATTAAAAGATTATATTACTAATCCCAAACCCAATCTTTACCGTTCTATTCACACTGGAATTAAACTTCCTAATGGAAAGGGGCTAGAAGTACAAATTAGAACTCCCGAAATGGACGAAGTTGCAGAAGAAGGAATTGCCGCTCATTGGCGTTACAAAGGAATAACTTCTGAACAGTTATTTGAAAAGAAAATTGCTTGGTTACGTGGAGTATTAGATTTGAAGAGAAGTGAAGATGATCATGAGATTATGGAAGTTGCTAAGATTGATGTTTTTGGCGACACGATTTTTTGTTACACTCCAAAAGGAGATGTTAAGGAAATGCCGTTTGGTGCAACTATCTTGGACTTTGCTTATTTAATTCATGAAGAAATTGGTAATCATTCCGTTGCAGGAAGAATTAATGGTAAGTTTGTTCCTCTCAAGAGCGTATTATCTCAAGGTGATGTTGTTGAGATCATTACCAATAAAAATCAGCGTCCTAGAAGGGGTTGGATAAAGATTGTTCGTTCTGCTAAAGCCAGACAGAAAATCAGAAAATCATTAAGGGAATATGAAACCTTACCAGCATTTCATTTTAGACTATTCAAACCGCTTATTAAAGAGGACCAGGGGATTTTAGTAGAGTCTGAAGAGTTTCCTAAAGCTACTTGTGTGCTGGCTAAATGTTGTGATCCTCTTCCTGGAGAGGGTATTGTCGGGATTGTTACTAAAAGAAAAATAATCTCTGTACATCAAGAGGAATGTAAATTAGCCGTTAAAGAAAGTACTCGTTGGGTGCCTGTTAATTGGAAGACCGCGTTTAACCAAAAAATCCGGTTCTTTGTTCAAGCTCATGAAAGAAGTGGATTATTAGCAGACTTACTACATACAGTAGCGAATGCCGGTTTTGAAGTTAAGGAAGCTAAGG
>Ga0257118_1000073_pt1 | contig 125548 bp, 85 predicted proteins | sample SI112_150mmetaG_FD_190156 | JGI IMG/M metagenome (GOLD analysis project Ga0257118, IMG submission 190156) | Marine microbial communities from Saanich Inlet, British Columbia, Canada - SI112_150m | ecosystem: Environmental > Aquatic > Marine > Inlet | place: Canada: British Columbia | collected...
TTCCGACTCACGAAGTATTCTTATGATTTGCTCTGGGGTATAATGTTTCCGTGCCATGTTTCGTTTTCCTTTCTTTTTTCTTTAGGACTAACTTACAACATGGTCCGACTTTTGGGGGGCAGGTCAAAAATAGAAGCTAAAATTTGTAGGTTCTGTGGTAACAATTTAGTCGTATGACTAATATCCCTCTTAAAAAAATTATTGAAAATACCGATACACCTTTAGGCAAGGCATTTGATATATTAATTCAGGTATTGATTGTTCTTTCAATTATTACCTTTTGTATTGAAACTCTGCCAGATTTAGATGATAATTAGTATTTTTTTAAAAATAAGGATAAACAATGAAATTACTGTTTACAATCATATTATTTACATATGCATTTGCTGACACAATTACATATGAGAAATATTCTGCTGCTACAGGATATGGTAAAAAAGAATTTTATCTTAAACAGGTTGAATTTGATGGAGTTACCAATGGAAAAGTATATTATACTTATACGTTATCAAAAAGTGAAACAAACGACCCAGAAATATTGAAAAATATAAAGAAGTCAGATGCATCGAATATAATATTTACATTTTCCATTCCAGTTCAATGCTATCAGATACTTTCTATCGACGATGATGAAGGTAATCAAATAGAATTTAACTGTATAAATCAAGTTAACCGTATAGATCAAACTGTCCCAGAACCGAGCAATAGCAATGTTGCTACTCGAATTGGTGGAGTTATGATAATGGCAGGTGCAGGGATGTTGTATTATGATATATCAATTGACTGCCTAGAGTGTGACCTTGAGGAATTACAATCTTTTGCAAAAGATTCTATTGACAGACATAAAGTTGCATATGTGCTTATAGGTCTCGGTGGATTACTAATTGCATTGGGAGGATGATGAAACCAATTCGATATATTTTATATATTTTAATTATCTTTATTATTTCAGGATGTGATAATTCAACTGAACCAAGTAATAATCCACCTGTCGGCACAGACTACGACGGCAACACTTATGAAACCGTCCAAATAGGTGAGCAACTCTGGATGGCCGAGAACCTAAGGGTTACGCATTATCGGAATGGTGATGGAATCTCAACAGACTTCACCAATTCAGAATGGACTAATCTTGGTGACACTGAAATAGGCGCTTTTGCAGTGTACCCTTGGGATACTGATGACACATCATTATTGTTCTGTGAAGAAGATTGTTCGCAGATCTATGCTAACCTCTACAACTGGTATGCAGTAGACGATTCCCGTGGTATCTGCCCTGAAGGTTTTCATATCCCATCTGATGAAGAATGGACAATGCTAACTGATTTCCTTGGTGATAATGCTGGCAGCCAGCTGGCAGGAAATTCTGAATTATGGTTTAATAGTGAAGAACTTGAAAACAATCCCACCTTTGGATCATCTGGTTTCAATGCCCTTCCTGGAGGGTATCGCATGGCGAGCTACGGTAGTTACCGCGATATTGGTAGAAACGGATATTTCTGGTCCTCTACATACTTTAGCTATTATGCTTGGAGTTTAGTAATATCGGATGGTAGGAGGGACAGCCAGTATGATTATTTTCAGCATGGAGGATACTCAGTTAGATGCCTCGGCGATTGAGTGAATCCCAATAATATGTTGGATTGCAAAGATACACATAGCCCTCAGGTTGAGGAAGCCCGTACACCCGCAGGAAGAGAAATGGAAATTCTGTACGTTGCGTAATGGATTAGATTATCTACTCAACAAGGCATACTTTATAGAATATTATGATTCGAATGATCGTGATGATGGATAAATAATAGTATGTCAAGTGAACTAATTAAAAAAAGAATTTTTCCATCTGTATTTGATATACTTGGATTGAAATATATACTGAGGTCTAAATGTTCTTGGTGCCAAAGTGGCCATGATGCAAGATCTAAGTATGAAATAACTCATTCTAACTATCCCAGTCAACTATTCTACTCAATGGAATGTTATAGAAATTATGACAGTTATTATTATTCAAATCCAAATGAAAAACATCAAATTAATAAACATTCATCATTACTCGGGGTAAGCCATAACAGATTAATTGGTGGGGTTGATACATCTGAAAATCAAAATACTGATAATCTAAATCTTCCAGATGTCGAAGTTATTAATCAATATCCTAAAGATTTTATTATAAACGCTTTAATTGATCAAGACTTCATAATTAACGGGAAAAAATGCACTATAAAACATGGTTCAGGGTCTGCTCATACTAAATGGGTAATAAGAAAAGGGTTCTGGGGAGAGCATATTATTCAAGCAAAAAAATTATATAAGGATGAATTAGTCAATCTCTATAAACAGACCTACGGTTAGATTAATAATCCTTTTTGTATGATGCTCGCTTGATACTATTTCACAAAAATAGCAATTGTCTGTAGTTTATAATAATATAACTTTTCCTTTTTAAGAATTGGATTAATTAAATGATGATGCTTACATGGGAGAAGTTAATAAATCTAAATATCAAAATTCTTATAATTAATAATAAGAGAGGATGAATGATTTCATATCTCCTAATACCAAATTATGACATCTGACAAAGTATACAATAGATTAATTTTAGGAGTATTCAATTAAATTGTTATGTATCCAATTACCAACCAAGACCAATTGAAAACTGGAGAGGGTTGAGGTCAAAATCCATCAAGAAATAGTTGAAATAGTTCGTTGAACTACTGGGGATGATGATTCCACCATTAAAGTTAATAGTATTCCCTTTATCATCACCATTTACCCAATACTCTCCATCTTCCCCCAAAATATGATATTCGTCGTAATATTGAAAATATTCATCTTTTATTACCCAACCCAATCCACCATAGATAATTAAACTATTTTTTAACTTTTTTGTTAAACCAACATTTAATAAAGTATATTCAATTTTATCATCTTTCTTAGAATCTCCAAGAGCTTCACTCCATTTTGAAGAATGATCATAAAACTCATCTCTCGAATTAATTGGAGAGAAACTTATCTTTCCATTAAAATACCAGTTATTATGATACTTTGGGAAAATGCTTATTCCCAATAATGCGTTAGGAATTGACACGGTCATACCACCACCATAGTTATTTACATCAAATTTTGGATAGATTAGGGTAACTAGAAAGATTAAAATGATGGGAAGTAATTTTTTACTCATATTTTGATTTCTCCTAAATGTATAAATAATATTAAGAATTGTAAACCATATTATCTTTTAAATTTTAAAAATAATTGGAAAACCAAGTAGTAAGTTTACCACAAATAGTATCTATAAATTTGTTGATGCTATATAAAGAGTATTATGATTAAAATATTTGAAAGAAAGTATTTTACTTTGAGACTCTTGCCGGTTGTAATAATATCAAATCATGCTTGGCAGAATAACTTCACGCATTGATTTATTCCATATATCGTAAATATTGATCAAATTAATTCGAATCCCTTATACACTGACCTTCCCTCTTATTTTTTAGGACACTACACAAAACACTACACAAAAAAGTGACATAAATTGTCATGAAATGGCCGGAATTGGCCATATTAGGGTGTTTTTGGGATGTCTAAAAAGCAAAGAAAAGCCCCTGCTAACATTACTATTAACAGGGGCTTATTATGGTGGGCCCTCAGGGACTTGAACCCCGGACCAATGGATTATGAGTCCACTGCTCTAACCAACTGAGCTAAGGGCCCGACAAACCAGACAGAAATCAGATTACGATAATGAGATTATCAAAATGGAAAATTTTTCATTTTAATAAACTGGCGATTGATCAATATAAGTCAGGAATATTTCATCCCTGTTTATATCCTAATTCTCAATCTTCGAGTTCACCATTCTGTCAGGGGCGGAAATTTACATGCAAAGAATAAACAATATCAAAATCATTCATATTAAGACAATAATAATTTAATCATCCAGATTACGATATTTTGTCTGTAATGATTTTCTTGCCTGATGAATTCCTTCAATTTCGACGATGAGTTCTGTAATGTTTTCTTTATTTGTTTCAGCATCTCTCAATTGTGTCCGTATTTGATTCTGCTTTCGTTTCAAAAAACGATCCTCCATGCGGTACAGGCAATCAACCGTATGTTCCATAGTTGGTGTAAAATCATCAATACGGTAAATGAGTGTTGAGAATTTTCGACGGAGTAAATCACTTTCTATTCCATCCATAATTGAGGCCGGCTCAGGTGCTACACCTCTATTCCAATGATTTAGTAAAGCAGTAAATAATTGAGCAGCATTTTCAGATCTAAACCAAGGCAAAGTGAGATTCTCTTTGATAAGATTTCGAATTTGCTCATCATTTGATAAACATAATAATATTATTTCGTCCTCCAGCAATTGATGTGATGACCCTTTATCGGCAATATTTTCTGATTCGCTTTTCCCTTTTGTGATTACCTTTCCTCTTTGAAATCTGGATTTACTCATCTGTTCAATAGATTTATACAATGCCTGTTCTGGAATCTGGTTGATGGAAGATAAATGCTGAATATAGACCTGTTTGGTGATTTCATCAGGAATCTGGATTATTTCCTGCAATACTGCTTTTGCAAAGCGGGTTTTTTCAACGGGATTATTCATATCATCAGAAAACTCCCCGGCATGAAATTCGATAAGCCCTGCAGATTTGTTAACCGCTTCTTTAATAGGATCAGGTCCATCTGATTTGACCCAGTCATCAGGGTCGACTCCCACCGGCATCTTGACAATTTTTGGCTCCAGGTCATTTCTCAGCAACAGGTAACCAGCGCGTATAGCTGCTTTCCGGCCGGCGCTATCACCGTCGTAAGCAAGGATTACTTTATTGGTATATTTCCGCAATTCACGGGAGTGATCATCTGTAAAAGCAGTTCCAGAAATGGCAACTACATTATCAATACCGGCCTGATACAACTGGAGAAAATCCAAATATCCCTCAACAATAATTATGGAATCATATTCTCTCAATCTCTGCTTTACAGCCCATAATCCAAATAGCATTTTACTTTTATAATACAATGGTGTCTCAGGCGAATTCACATATTTTGCCGGGTCATCAGAATTGTGTACTCTACCGGCAAAAGCAACAATTTTTCCCATTGCATTGTGGATTGGAAACATGATCCGACTTCGAAAGCGGTCGAAATGACCTTTTTCAGATTGGATAAACAAACCGCATTGCAGCAGCGCTTCAGGTGAGAAGTTTTCTTTCCTTACGCGGTTAAGCAAGGACTGCCATCCAGAACTACTATATCCCAATTTAAATTTTTCAATTGTAGATGTATTTAATCCACGTTTTTGAAGATGGGTAAGGACCGATTTTCCCTCCGTGGAGGCGAGATTGGACTGGAAATGCTCAACGGCAATATGGTGGATATCTTCCAATTGAGAAATTATCTGCCGACCTCGTGATTGTTGATCAAACTGAATAGCAATACCCAGTTTATCTGCCAGATATTTGATGGCATCGACAAATTCCAGTTTTTCAATTTCCATAATAAAATGGATAGATCCACCCCCGGCACCACAGCCAAAACAATGGTATATCTGTTTTTCCTGGCTGACTGAGAATGAAGCAGTTTTTTCACCATGGAAAGGACAGAGACCAAAAAAATTGCGACCTTTTTTCTTTAGATCGACAAATTCAGAAACCACATCTACAATATCTGCATGACTGCGAACCTGTTCAATTGTATGTTCAGAAATTTTTGCCATTGTTATATCTTAGAAATTAATTACCTGTAAATTCAAATTCATCTCGAAGTCATGTTATTTAAACTGAACAATTGTAATACCGGCGCCACCCTGATCGGGTCTGGCAAATTCGAATGATTTAATAAATGACTGATCCTTTAAATATTCTTTTACTGCCTCCTGAAGGGCACCAGTTCCCTTGCCATGGAGTATATGGGCCGTAGGCAAACTGGCAATGAGCGCACCATCCAGAAAAGAAGCCAATTCAGTAAGAGCCTCGTTTACTCGCTTCCCCCTTAAATCCAGCTGCATACTTTCCGGCCTCGAAACATCATAGACACCGGTTTTAATTTTATCGGATTTTGGTATATGTTTTGATATTGCAGCTGCCTGTAGTTTCGAAATATGCAGGGTCATACGTATATTATTGATCAAAATAGTCGTTTTACCATTTTTCCCCGGTGGACTGATAATCACTCCATTTGCATCGAGATGGGGAACATAAACCTTCAAATCTTTGCTTGCCTCGCTCCATGATAATGGATCAACTATTGGCTCGTCCTGCTTTTTTTCTTGTTTTTTGAATCGATTTAACTGATTTTGCAGATGACTTCGCGATTTACGGATGATATCTTTATCGGCTTGAGTATTACGGATTTTACTGACAATATTTTCCATGCTCCGTCGCGTTTCCAATATCAATTGCTCAGCCTCTTTCCTTGCTTCCTGATTGGCCTTCTTTCGTATACGTTTTATTTCTATCTCAAGCCTCTCAACTTCCTTTTCTTTAAAAGTAAGTTTTTGCGATCTGGTTTTCATTTCCTTCGAAAGCCTGGATGCTGAAAGACGCTCCACCTCTAATTTATTTAACAAATCCTCAAGTGCAACAGATGACCTTCCCAGGAGGGTTTGGGCACGGTCAATGATATGGGGAGACATACCCATGCGATTTGAAATTTCAATAGCATAACTGGCTCCCGGTTGTCCGACATTTAATTCATATGTTGGTGCCAACTCATCTGGGTCAAAGCGCATCCCACCATTAATAATCCCTTCAGATTCATGAGCCCAAAGCTTTAACTGACCCAGGTGTGTGGTGGCAATTAGGCAAGATTTCTTTTTCTGCAAATGTTCTAACAATGCCTGTGAAATTGCTGCACCGGCATCCGGATCGGTTCCTGTACCCAGTTCGTCAAGCAGCACTAATGTATTTTGATCTGCATAATCTACTACTGTTTTTAAATTTTGAATATGAGCAGAAAATGTTGACAAATCATCCTCGACGGATTGCTGATCCCCAATATCGGCAATGATATTTTTAAAGAAAGGAATCTCCGCAACATCAGCCGGTAAAAACATCCCTGACTGGGCCATAATTGAGAATAAACCAATCGTTTTTAAAACCACCGTTTTACCACCGGCATTTGGTCCCGATAACAATAAAATTCGAGCATTTTGCTCTAATGATAATGATAAAGGGATAACATCTTTACCTGTTAACTCTAATATGGGATAGCGGCCATTCTGGATATCCATGCTTCCCTTTTCATGGAATTCAGGGCGTACACAACGTAAGGTATCTGCCAGTCTGCCAAATGTATAATGAAGATCAAACTTGACCAATATGGCAAAACTATCACGAATAGCATCCGAATATTGTCGAAAAAAACCTGATAACTCCCTGAGAATGCGATTGATCTCGGCTATTTCATCCGACTTTAATTCCATCAGTTCATTGCTTCTTTCAACTATCTCCATTGGTTCAATGAAAATAGTCTGTCCGGTGGCAGATCTACCCTGGACAATACCGCTGATTTTTCGTTTATGAGAAGCTGACATCGGTAGAACCAATCTGCCGTCGCGCCAGACAATTCTATCATCCTGAAGCCATTTATTTTTTAAGGATTCCTGAAATAAGGATTCCATCCGCTTTTGTATAGCTGCTTCTGTATAACGAATTTTTTTTCGAATACTGGATAATTCAGTACTGGCTGAGGATTTGACTTTATAATCATCATCAAAAACGGAATGTATTCTCTTTTCACCTTCAGGAAGATCTAAAAATATTTCTTTGTATTGCTGCCAATTAGGGAATCCATCCTCTTTGACAATATTATGCAATAACCTGCCAAGTTCTAAAATTTTAATTAAATCTTTGAACTCATCGGGTTTGATGATATGTCCTTCGATATTTAATTTACTAATCCACTCGCTCACATCGGGAAAATCACCCATTGGTATAGCTTCTTTGCGTTCAAAAGATCGAACGATGTCTTCGGTAAGATTGAGTAAGTTCAGTGCTTCAGGACGGAAAGATTCTGGGGAGATTTTATCTAAATTCTCCAAGGTTCTACTGCAATGGATACGTTCAGCCAGCCATTTTTGGATGACAAAAAATCCAAGTTCATTTAACAAATTTTCAGATAGTTGCATATTTAAATTGAAGCGATACTAATTTTTTATTGAATATTAATGTTCAAACTAAAAGAATATGAGAATATTTACAACCGATATCCTTTATTTCAACAAAGGAAGTATGGACTCAGAGGCTACTTGTCAGTGCATCTTGATCAAGTGAGTTTTTCTCACGGGGATAAATGATCTTTTATGGCTTTATATTTATCCGGGTCAGTATTCTTTTTAACTTTGTCCTGTATCCCCTGTATGGAATCACCAAAAGTACTATTTTCAATTACCCAATTCTTTAAACCATTACACATGCCATACAATGGTGAATCTGAGGTCATTCGATTGTGTAATTCGTTGGATGCTGGAATGGCTTCAAGAACAAATATTACCAGGGCGATTATCAGAAACCCTTTCAGGAATCCTAATAGAGTGCCAAGTATTTTATTTAGCCATCCAAGTAGCATGAATTCAAAGAGTTTCTGAAGCGTTCTTACAACAAGACTTACAATCAGTGCCGCTGCAAAGAATAAAACAAGATAACTGGTAATTGACCTGGCAGTATCATCAACTATCCAGTTAAAGATATTTTCATTAACAAAACCTGCGAATTGGTTTGCACACATAAACCCGGCGATTAATGCCAGAATTTTCCCAATCTCTTTCATGAAGCCGTTGCGCATTCCCTTATAGATAAAAAAGAGAAGCAGGACTGCAATCAGCAAATCAACTACACTAAATCCTGTTATATCAGGCATTATAACAACTCCCTTACAATTTGTTGAGCAAGCTTTCCATCGCCTTTACCGGCAATAGCTTTCATAACTACCGACATAACCCTGCCCATATCCTTCATTGATTCAGCCCCAGTATCTTTTATTACGTCTTTAACCAAATTTCTGATTTCATCCTCAGATAATTGTTCAGGCAAATATTCATCCATAAGGCTCAGTTCATATGATTCCACTTCAGCAAGATCGGCTCTGTCAGCTTTATTAAATTGATCGATTGAATCCTTGAGCTGTTTCACATATCCCATTAGAATTTTTAGGCATTCTTCATCGTTAAGGGTTTTACCAGAATCAATTTGAGCAGCTTTAATTTTTGCGATAATATTTCGGTATGCAGTAACCGCCGCTTTATTCCTGCTTTTCATCGCATCCTTCATCTTCGTTTGCAAGCTATTTAGCATTTAAATATCTCTAATTTTATGATGCAAAATTTACAAGTGAATCAGTAGAAATACACAACTATTCGCTAACAGTGGGAAATTTAAACTATACAATTAAAATTGCTCCAGGCAGAATTCATAGACCAAAAACAGAAAGAAATTTGGCTCTAGTGCTATCCAACGACTACCAAAAATGAATGAATATCCACTAAATTGATCAACAATTACATTTCTCCCTGTTTTTATCCATTTTTATAACATGAACTCTCATCATTCGTATTAATTTTGATGATTAATAAATGGTGATTTTCAATGAAAACAAAGATTATATTTCTAATATTTATCTCCTGTTTCAGTATACTAGCAGCTGAAGACAGTAGTCCTATCGTTATAAACCTCGTCACAACCAATGATTTGCATGGTGTGCTCGGTAAGCAGACAGCTGGATTTATGAATCCTGAATACCCACCCAGTATTTTGGGTATGTCCGCCATGTACAAATATGTTGAAGACTTGCGGGCAGATATCAAAAATGAAGAAGGCTTGTTATTATTGGATGGGGGCAATTTCTATCAAGGCCATCCAATGGGTTTGGCGGATAGTGGAAGAACTGTCATTGAATGGATGAATAAAATGAAATATGATGCCCTGACTCCAGGAAGTTATGATTTCATACTTGGTCAACAGGCTGTGGTCAACAGGGCGAAACAGGCAGAGTTTCCCTTTTTAGGCAGTAATATCGAATGTGATAATTGCCAATTACCCGATGAATTGATCAAGCCATATATCATAAAGGAAATACAGGATGTGAAAGTCGGTATACTTGGAGTTATTGCCTCAGCAATAGAAGATCAGACCCTAAAAGAAAATATTGTTGGGATTGATTTTGGCCGCGAAGTTGCCGCTATGAAATATTGGATACCTGAGATGAAAAAAAATGGTGCTGAAGTCATCATTATTCTTTCCAGTAATGGAGTGCCATGGGATCGGGAAGAAGAATATGAACTCTTTTTGGATAGCCTCGATACTGGCTGGCAAGCGCCGGAGTCAGCTCTATCTGCATTACAAATGGGTCACTATGCCCAAGGAGCTGATATTATCGTCACAGGTGGCAACTCAAAAGGTTATCCACTACCGTGGTATGATCCGTACAGCCATGTATATGTATTTCAAAATTATGGCGGCGGAACTGAATTTGGTCACATAAAATTGAAAATTAATCCTGAATCTCATATATTCATTGGATATGAAACGGTTATCGACGGCCGGGTATCACAAACCCTTCTTGCCGATGATTTTACGCCGGATCCAGACATCTATCAGTGGATAGAAGATGCTGTTACAAATTCCCTTGATGAATTATATGCTGATAATGACTGGTATTCAAATACTTCAAAATTAGGGATACCCTTACCGATAAAAACAAAATTTGATAGGAATGATTATGCAATTCCTTCGATAAATCAACCTGACATGTTGGAAGTAGTCACCTGGAATTGTGAGATGTTTCCGGCAAATAATGAGTCAACCATAACTATGCTGTCTGAGGCGATAAATGATCTGGATGCAGATATTTATGCCTTCCAGGAAATCAGGTATCCAGGCTGGTTTAGCAAATTGATGGCTGAACTGCCACAATATAGTTATATAATTTCAAAACAATCATCATTTATGGATCAAGCCATAGTGTATAAAACTGACCAGGTCAAATTTATCCAACAGACAGAACCATTTGCCGATGATGATTATAATTATGCTGGCAGACCTCCCATCAGGGGTGATTTCATGATCTACAGTCACAATTCTTGGGTACCCATTTCAATTTTAAACCTCCATATGAAATGCTGTGATTCAGGTTTGTTAAGACGACAGGGAGCTGTGCGTATGTTGCAGCAGTATCTCAGCGATGAGATGGACAAAGGATTTGGAAATTTTATTGTTCTTGGAGATTGGAATGACGACCTCAAAGATGAGGACAATGCCCATTGCTTTCATCCTTTTTTAAATGATGACAGATTTCATTTTCCAACCTGGAGAATCACCCATGATCTCTCAATGGCATCTTACCCAAAAGAACCCTATGTGAGTTTTCTTGATCATATCCTGGTGTCTGAACAATTATTACCTTCCACTGCTCAATTTGATGTATCGACTATTATGGTTGAAGATTATTTGGGAAGTTATGATATTTATGAAGCGAATATTTCGGATCACCGACCTGTCATGCTCCGTTTTAATCCACTGATTAATCAGTCAGCCAGCAACGAGAAGTAAATTCAGTCACTGGTTGAAGAATTATACAAAGCAGAACATTTTATCGGTAGTTTTTCTATTTCATAAACGCTTATCAATTCATAGGAATGTCTGCCAACAGATGTGGTTAATATTGGTCACAGGCAAGATTCCTCAGTTTTACTCCTTCTAAATAGTTGGATTTGGCGATAAAACAAGGGATGCGTTTCTAAACTTTACATTAACAGAAAATTAATTTTACGGGAGATAATCTTGAAGTATAAAATATTAACAGGACTCATAATAATTGTTTTTTTCAGTATAGGATTCACTCAGAAAGAACAGCCTTATCCACCACTATACTTGGTCTCTGCACCGACAGCAGGTACACTTCCTAAGGGCACCTTCACCTCTGAATTTCTTCTTCAAAAAAACGGTGGTATCTTACCGAAAATTGAAATCGGATTGACAAATCATTTCATGATTGGTTTGTCATATGGTATGCACAAATTTATTGGTGATGAAAAGATGAATGTGAATAAAACGTATCCAGAAGTTCAAATCAAATACCGTGCGTATGAAGAAACCACCCAATGGCCGGCAGTAGTTGTCGGGTTGGATACGCAAGGGAGAGGGGAATATCATGAGTATTCCATTGATGACGATTCAGAATCTGAATTAGTCGAGAGATACGATCGGAAAGCATGGGGAGCATTTGTTGTTGCCAGCAAAAACTGGAATGCCTTGGGAAATCTGGGGTTTCATATCGGTATTGCAAAAAATCTTACAGAAGGAAAAGACGGAGATAAAGATATTGACTTTTTCTTTGGTTTTGACAAAGAATTGAACCGGAGTTTTTCCCTGCTTCTTGAATATGATGCTGCCTTTAATGACAATGATAATGATTTGGAAGATATTTCCTTTGGGAAAGGAAGCGGCTATCTGAATGCAGGTGTTCGATGGGCTGTTACCCCAAATCTCATGCTTGAATTAGATTATAACAATATTACCAAAAATGTTGAAGGGGCTGATTACGCCAACCGAGAACTAAAAATTATATATTCAGAAACTTTTTAAATATATAATAAAGCCGAATTAGAATTACACTGTCACAAATTCAAACAATTTTTCAGGATAGAAATCCTCAATCCTGTCATAACTTAAAAACTTGGTAAACCCAGGTTTATAATTAATTATCTTACAAAATGGAGAATACTCCCATGAAATATAAATTGAAAATATTTCTCACAATTTTTACATTAACCATACTCGCTATCACAGCCTGTATTCCTCCATCTGGGCCAACTGAGAATTCCCGCCCATATAAAACGGTTAAAGGTGATCCTGTAAATGGAAGAATATACACATTGGAAAATGGATTAACGGTTTTTTTAACTGTAAATCGCGATGAACCCAGAATTCAGACTGTAATCGCCGTCAGAGCAGGTCACAAACACGATCCTGCTGATGCTACCGGGTTGGCACATTATCTTGAACATATGTTATTCAAGGGAACTGATCAATATGGTTCAGCTGACTGGCAAAAAGAAGAAATAGAATTAGAGAAAATTATCGCACTATATGATGAACATTATGTGACGACGGATTCCCTGGAGAGAGTACAGATATATCATGAAATTGACAGTATTTCCGGTCTCGCCGCACAATTGGCAATCCCAAATGAATATACGAAAATGGTCACAGCTATGGGTGCAAAAGGTACAAATGCATATACATGGGTGGAGCAGACTGTATATATAAATGATATTCCTGCCAATCAAATTAACAACTGGTTAAAACTTGAAGCAGAAAGATTTAGAAATCCTGTCATGCGTTTATTCCATACTGAACTTGAAACCGTCTATGAAGAGAAAAATCGCTCTCTTGACAGAGATAACAGCAAAGTGGATGAGCTCATGGGAAGAGAACTATTTAAAAAACACCCTTACGGAACACAAACCACTCTTGGCAGTGTCGAACATCTTAAAAATCCATCCCTTACAAAAGTTTTAAATTATTATCACAAGAATTATGTGCCAAATAATATGGCAATCAGTTTGTCTGGTGATTTTGATCCGGATACCGTTATTGAATTAATAAATGAAACTCTTGGGAAATGGGAAACCAAACCAGTAGCGGAATTTATTCCCCCAGTTGAAGATCCAATTACATCTCCAATTGTCCATGAAGTATTTGGTCCCGATGCAGAGAGCGTAACGATTGGTTTCCGCTTAGGCGGATCAGACTCTGAGGATGCGGATCTTCTGATACTAACTGAAGGGATAATAAGTAACGGTACAGCCGGTCTTATCGATTTGAATTTGAATCAGGAACAAAAAGTTCTTGGGGCGTGGGCATATCCACAAATTTTTAGAGATTACTCTGTATATACTCTGGCAGGACGACCCCGTGAAGGTCAATCCCTTGAAGAAGTGAAAGACCTACTGCTATCGCAAATTGAATTGGTAAAAAATGGTGAATTTCCTGACTGGCTGCTCGATGCCGTACGAAACGAAATAAAACTGAAAGAATTAAATGGATACGAAAGTAACTGGAATAGGGCTCATTCATTTATTGAATCATTTGTTTCATGGATTCCATGGGAGAAAACGGTTAACAAACATGAAAGATATGCCAAAATAAATAAACAGGACATTATTGATTTTGCTCGTAGAGCTTTCAAAGAAAATTATGTTGCCGTATATAAGAAAATTGGCGATGATGACAATGTTCAAAAAGTGGTAAAACCTGAGATAACACCATTAGATATTGAAAGAGATAATATTTCACCATTCGCAGATTCAATAATGTCGGCAGACGTGATGGAAGTTGCCCCAATATTTCTTGATTATGACAAAGATATTCAAAAATCTAAACTGAATGACGATGTAAGAATATTACATGTTGAAAATGAGGAAAATGATCTTTTCAGGTTGTATTATGTATTTCAGATGGGTTCGGATAATGACGCAACTATTGGTCTGGCACTAGATTATCTTGAATATCTTGGCACCGGTGATCTGTCACCTGCTGAAGTCCAGGAAGAGTTCTATAAAGTTGGATGTTCATATTCTGTGAGCAACTCAAATGATCAAATATGGGTTCGGTTAGCAGGCCTTCAGGAAAACCTCGAAAAAGGAATGATCCTGTTTGAAAAGCTTCTGGCTGATGCTAAACCCAATGAAATGGCCCTTGAAAATCTCAAGAAAGACATCCTGAAGATCAGAGAAGATAGAAAATTGTCCAAAAGGACAATACTATGGTCCGGATTATTTAATTATGGCAAGTATGGCAGGAATTCTTCATTTACGAATATACTTTCCAGTGAGGAGTTGAATGAATTGAAACCGGAAGTTTTGATTTCTCAAATCAATCACTTAAATGAGTTTGAACATAGTGTCATGTATTATGGTCCCGCTAAATTATCAAAAATAGAATCTATGCTCAGGCTGTATCACAATATCCCAGCACAAATGAAACCTCTTCCTGAACCTCGGGTATTCCCTGAATTAGATATGAAAAAGAATCGCATTTATGTTGTCAATCACGATATGAAACAGGCTGAGGTTATTTTATTATCAAAGGGGGAGACTTACAATGCTGAAATGTCTCCTGAGCGTACATTATTTAATAATTATTATGGTGGAAGTATGGCATCGATTGTTTTTCAGACTATCAGGGAAGCAAAGGCATTGGCTTATTCAGTATTTGCCAGTTATTCCAGCCCGGATAAATTGAAAGATTCACATTATGTGATGGCATATGTTGGTACCCAGGTAGACAAATTACCAGAGGCAATGGACGCCATGTTTGAATTGTTAAATGAACTGCCTGAATCTCAGATTTCTTTTGAATCATCTCAGGATGCCGTAAGGAAAAAACTTGAAACTGATCGAGTTACAAAAGCAAGTATCCTGTTTAATTTTATCTCTGCCGAGAAGCATGGTTTGGATTATGACATTCGAAAAGACGTATACGCAAAAATAAATGATCTCAGTATGGATGATGTAAAAAAATTCCACAATGAATACGTGAAGGATAAAATCTATCATATCATGGTTATTGGAGATATTGAGGAAATGAACATGGCTTCATTAGCAAAATATGGTGAAGTACAGATCCTTCCACTTGAAGAAATATTTGGGTACTAAATCGATATAATCTGCACAAATCTTTACTAATGTATTTTTCTACAACAAACCCCGGGTTCACCCGGGGTTTGTAATAACAAGAGACAATGGATATAAAATCATTATTCAATATTAACCCGGATGTAGTGTATCTAAATCATGGTTCATTTGGTGCTTGTCCCAAGGCAGTATTGAATGAATTAGTCCGATTACAGAAACTACTTGAATGGCAGCCAATTGAATTTTTAGCATCCGATCTTGAACATCGGCTTGCTGAATCAAGAAGATACCTCGGAAATTATGTGGGTTGTGACGGTGATGACCTGGTACTGTTTCCCAATCCAACAACTGCAATCAACGCTGTAGTAAAGAGCCTCAAACTTTCGCCTGGAGATGAAATTCTCTCCACAAATCATGAATATGGTGCCATGAACAGAACCTGGAAATATTTCTGTGGGAAAAATCAAACTAAGTTTACTGCCGTTGATATTCCAGTACCGGTTTCCACAGAGGAGGATTTTATTGAGCGTATCTGGTCAAAGGTAACGGATAGAACAAAAATTCTGTTCATTAGTCATATAACCAGCCAAACGGCATTAATATTCCCAATGAAAAAACTCTGCAGAAGGGCAAAGGAAAAAAAGATTATAACCATTATTGACGGCGCTCATGCTCCAGGTCAAATCCCTTTGAATATAATGGTTATAGATCCTGATATTTACTCCGGGGCATGTCATAAATGGATGTGCGCACCAAAGGGAGTATCGTTTTTATATGTAAGAAAGCAATTACAGGATTTGATCGATCCCCTTGTAGTGAGTTGGGGCTGGGAGAGTGATATGCCTGGGAAATCCCGATATCTTGATTATCATCAATGGCAGGGCACAAGGGATATGTCGGTCTTCCTGACTATCCCATTTACTATTGAATATTTGAAAAGTTTGAACTGGGGAAGCCTCACATCAATTTCTCGTGAACAACTTCTGCAATTTCAGGAAAGATTGTGTTCAAAATTGGATATTAAACCCATGACAACAACACCCTCAAAATGGCAGGGTCAGATGGTCAGTTTTATTTTAGCGGATAACACTGATCCTGAAATCGTCAAAAACTTTTTATTTTCAAAATATAGGATTGAAGTCCCGGTGTTTGATTGGAATGGCAATATCATTATCAGAATTTCAATGCAGCCCTACAATACCATTGAAGAATTATATCTCTTCGAGCAGGCGCTTTCTGAATTCTTAAATTAACTCAGGGAGGATTTAGTTGTTTTAAGGTATATATCCGAGAATGTGGATCTGATTAAGATTAATACCAAATGATTATGTACGACGACATTATAATTTCTGCCTGATATCCACCACCGCAATCAATAGGTACTGGCCAGTCTCCTGAGCATTCGGTGCCCCAGGGTACCCAGCAGGCATCATAAGTCATTATATTTTCTTCACCTGGCATAATATATTCTGTAATATCAACAATGAATGGTTCAACATCAAGACCGGGACACCAGCCGGCACGACCGTATCCCCATGTACCCCATTGATTGGGAATCACCCCTTCACTGATACTTTCAAGTTCCATGCAATCGGTTAATAAACTCGCCTCTGGGTGAGATTTTTCAAAACTTCCAACACCGCCATTCACTTCGAACATATGTTTTGAATTGCAAAATTCGGCACAGTTACCATTATCACATCCGCCACCATGCCCGGTAATATATGTAGCGAATTCAATTCGCTGAGCATTTTCAGGGATACTAAAAATCACTGGATCATGATTATTATTATAATTGGAGTTAAATTGTGCTCCACCCCATAAATAGATGAATTCTTTTGGTTGGATTTCTGAAACCTCTTCATAAAGTCGAAGCTTTACAGTGATAATACTATTAGGCCAGCCCGAGACATTAAATTTAAAAAGTTTCTCGCCACCAGGCTGGAGCATCGAAATAAAAGATGTTATATCCGTAAGCCAATGGGGCTGCCGGTCAAAAGGAGTTATCCATCTCACCATTTCATAACAATCAGTATCATCGGCATCACAAATTCTTAATCGGGATGTCCTATCATAATCATCACAATTATCATCGTCATAATCAACACAGGGCATAAATGCCTCTACTTCCATTCGAGAAAACTGAGAAAGCGTTTCTTCATCTGGCAACTCAATACTGGAGGTAATCGTTGGGGACCAACCTCCGCTATAAACAACTGAGTCAAATAGTGTAATTTCAAGAAAATCTTCGCTGGTACCTGCAAACGTATCCCACTCATAATTATAATAAACTGCCTCATGTGCAAGATAACTGATATGGGTTCCAGAAAATCCATTAGGATTACCCAAGTATCCAATTTGGCTAATTTTTTGAAATCTATTAATTCCCAACGAATATTCTCCAGCAAGTGATTCTGCAAGCCAATTATTCAATGTTGATGATCTATCCGGAATATAGTGTAAGTGGTTACCCCAATGAGTCTGTAAGTTTTCTGGTAATGTTGCAATAATTTCGTCGAAGGCTGTTTTGATAACCTGAATATCTGCAGGTGCAGTTAGGCGGTCAGAGATGAAAAAATAATGTGTATTTAGGGGTGAGTTTTCGAGAAATTGGGCCTTTGTATTGGATACCCAAAGGGCAGCTGATCCACTAACACTGCTGGAATAGTGCACGAAAATATAGCTGTCCATTCCATTCCATTCAGTTTCAAAATCCCATCCGGATGGCTGTGGATACAGAATCATATTTACCATAATCACAATATCTAGCACATCAATATTCGCATCGTTATTCACATCTGCAGAATCAATCTGTTCATCGCTCAGTTCAATATTACCGATTATTGTATTGACAAGAATAATGATGTCTTGCACATTCAGAATTTCATCATCATTGATATCCCCCAATACTGATGCATTCAAATCATTAACAGTAAATGGACCGGCAATATCATAATACCCTGAACCATAAGGACCATCTGAGAAATCCTGGGACATTAAAAAACACAAAGAAATTAAAAGAAAGAATACGAATGGTGATCTATTCTTCATCACCCCTCCTTTTCAAAAGTTGTAGATTAAATGAATAGAAAGCTATTTATTGCAAGCGGTTAAAACAAGGAATAAATAGAAAGACTATTTTGCTAAAGCCTCTCTTTTTTTGTCTAACTCTTCGGCTAGATGTTCAAGATTTTCATGACCTAAAAGAGTATGAATATCTTCCTTAATCAGTTTCCACCGATCGTGTAAGGGACATGGGACATCATCAGTGCATACATCCAGACCAATTACACACATCTCAAATTCAGGTGGGGGTCCATCTATAGCATAAATAATATCAATTACTCTTATATCCCTGGAAGGCTTATTTAAGCGGATACCACCGTTCCTTCCTCTAGTTGATTTCACCAGGTGATGCTTGGCAAGGGATTGAACGAGTTTGGCAAGGAAATGCCGCGGGATATCGTAGTCTTCGGCAATTTTACTAACCATTATGTTTTTATTATCTTGATGATCAGCAAGATAAATCATTGCCTGTATGGCATATTCAGCAGATTTGGAATAAATCAATTCTTCTCCATTTCGTTAATAAACAATAATTGGATAAATAAGTCAATTATAATTATAATAATTTACTCACAGAATACAGAATAAAGTGAGTATAAAAATATAATTTGTCATATTTGTGGTATTTTTTATGGTGGGTATTGTCAGGTTCTGAAGTTTCCTCTCAATAAATGAATAGTAATAAGACTTGCTCTTTGATAATTAATCAATCTCAAAAGCCACAAATCTGGAATTACCATCACGTTTAATCAAAAACAATATTGGATCACCATTAGAATAACCTGCTAGAGCTTGATTATAATCTTTTAAAGACATAACTTTATTTCTGTCAATTTTGACGATGATATCTCCAATCCTGATACCGGCATTGTAGGCATTTGAACTGGTTTTTATATCAGAAACGGTAATACCACTACTATCATCCGCTCCCCATAATGAGTTTGAACTATTATTTTCAACCTTTAGTCCGATTTTATCATATTCATCATTGTCATATATTCCAAGTCTGAGATTTTCTTCATCTGGCCTGGTACCAAGTTTAACTTTGACTATCTCGGTGTCTTCATCCCGGATTACCGTAATGTCTATACTGTCATGTGGTCGGGCATGAGCAACCATGTTTTTTAAATGACTTGCGTCCTTTACCTTCACACCATCGATTTCGATGACAATATCTTGATTTTCAATACCATAATTTTCTGCAGGGCCATCATCAAGTACCTGGGAAATTATCGCACCATGGCGGATATCAAGACCCAACGCTCTGGCGATATTTTCATCGATATCCTGAATTGTAACACCAAGCCATCCACGACTGACAAAGCCGTCATTAATGATATCTTCCATTACACGTCTAACTTGATTAATAGGAATGGCAAATCCAACACCGGCATTCATTCGAGAATAACCATCAGTAGCAATGGCGGTGTTAATTCCTATCAGTTCACCATCAAGATTAAATAGCGCTCCGCCTGAATTCCCAGGATTTATTGCTGCATCATGTTGGATAAAATTTTCAAAATTTTGACGGGAAACTACATCACTTCGTCCAACGGCGCTGACAATTCCTGCGGTGACAGTGTGATTGAGTTCCAGGCCAAACGGGCTTCCAATTGCCATTACCCATTCACCCACACTCAATTCGTCTGAGTCCCCCAAAACAACATCATCAAGATTGGAATAATCAATTTTAAGAATTGCAATATCTGATAAGGGATCTGCTCCGATAACTTCAGCCTTCAACTCATGTTTATCCATAAGATAAATTGTAATATCTTCTGCATCACTAATGACATGATTATTAGTAACTATATATCCATTCTTTGCATCAATTATGACACCGGAGCCAAGACCCTGGCTTTTGGGAAAGTTTGGATGATTTTTGTCAAAATTGGGGCCAAAAAAATAATTCTGAGAGGAACTGGCAGTTTTTTCTGAGACGATCGACACAATTGCCGGGTTTGCTAATGTTGCAACATTAATAAATGCTTCACTGAACTCCTTTTTACTGGGTACAGCCCACATGCTATTTATTATCAAAAAGAAGAATAACTTTTTATACATTTAATTTCCTTTATAATTTTATTTTAGAGCCGCGTTTTATGCAGAAATTGTTGACTTGTTCCACTAGATTATCTGCTGTGTAAGATATTTTCTTAGATTAATTCCAATCATGCTGACTGGAAAGATAAACAGATTATATAATCAAAAATTTATTATATAATCAAAAAAATGGCGCTATATGAATAATGTTAATTTAAAGCAATGGATGCTTTTAATTGCACCGGCAATTAGCCTCTTATTTCTTTTTGTAGATATAAAACCTGGTGACCCAATCGTTACAAGAACTGCCGCCGTAGCAATTTTAATGGCTCTGTGGTGGGTAACGGAAGCAGTTCCATTGGCTGTCACGGCATTACTACCTATCGTTCTATTTCCTACATTAGGGATAATGAATGGAAAAGATGTAGCCCCGATTTATTTTAATCATATTATCTTTTTATTTATTGGTGGATTTCTAATTGCACTCGCCATGGAAAAATGGGATCTGCATAAAAGAATCGCTCTGGTAATTATGTTAAAATTTAAGATGGATGCTCAAAGTATATTATTGGGATTCATGATAACCACTGCATTTCTTTCAATGTGGATATCCAATACTGCAACTACGATGATGATGGTACCCATTGCAATGGCAGTATTGTCACAATTGGAACAAAATTTTGATAAATCAAAGGTAATGAAATATTCAATAGCATTATTTCTTGGTATAGCATACAGTGCATCGATTGGAGGAATTGCCACCATTGTGGGTACTCCCCCTAATTTATCATTTACCAGGATATTTGCTATATTATTTCCTGAAAGCCCGGAAATTACATTTGCTAATTGGTTCTTTTTTGCATCTCCTATTTCTGTAATATTTTTGGTTATTGTCTGGGGCTTATTGACGAAAGTGTTTTTTCGAAAAGCAATGAAGCTAGAGATAGATGGTGACATTTTTAAGAATCAGTATAAGAAGCTTGGTCCCATTTCTTTTGAGGAAAAAGTCGTTTTAATTGATTTTCTAATTTTAATATTTCTGTGGTTATTTCGTAAAGAAATTCCAATTGGGAATTTTACGATTCCGGGATGGTCAAATTTATTTGAATACTCTAATTATATAAACGATGGAACTGTTGGTATAACCATGGCAGTAATATTATTCATGATACCATCGAAGAATGGAAAAAATAGTAGAATTCTTGAGTGGAAAACCGCCTCAAAACTTCCATGGAATATTGTGTTGCTATTTGGTGGTGGATTTGCATTGGCCAGCGGATTTAAAGAATCAGGCCTGACCATTTGGATTGGATCACAACTCGGCGGAATTGAATCGATTCATCCTGTAATTATCGTGATGGTTATTTGTACTCTTATTACATTTTTAACTGAATTAACATCCAATACTGCAACAGCTGAAATGCTGCTTCCCATTTTAGGTGGTCTGGCTATTGCTATACATATGAATCCTTTATTTCTCATGATTCCTGCGACTCTATCATGTTCATTTGCATTTATGCTTCCGGTAGCAACACCTCCAAATGCAATCATTTTTGGAACTGGGAAATTAAAAATTAGCGATATGAGTAAGGTGGGGATTTGGATTAATCTGATTGGTATAGGAATAATAACTGCTGCCGTATCGCTGTTTGGGAAATATATATTTAATATTGATCTATCTCATTTACCAGATTGGGTAAAATAATCATAATAAAAGGCAAACTGTAATGGAATCTATTTTAGTTACTGGAGTATCCACTGGGATTGGAAAAGCAACGGCAGAACATTTATGCTTATCAGGGTACTATGTATTCGGAAGTGTTAGAAAACATTCCGATGCAAATATGCTGGAAACAAAATACCCAAAGAATTTTACTCCTTTAGTTTTTGATGTCACCGATAGCCAATCGGTAAACGAGGGTTATCAAATTCTAAAAGAAAAATTGCAGGGAGATCTGATAAGCATTGTGAATAATGCTGGTATTGCATTGGCAGGACCACTTTTGATGTTGGAAAATGATGTATTTAGGAAGCAATTTGAGGTAAATGTTATTGGTGTTCTCACAGTTGTGAATACTTTTTTTCCTTTATTGAGAGCCAGTAGAAAAAATGGAAAAATTACGAGGATAATCAATATTAGTTCTGTCAGTGGAAAGCGAGCATTTCCATTTGTTGGACCGTATACAGCATCCAAACATGCCTTGGAAGCTATTTCTGATGTGATGCGAAAAGAATTCTTGCTTCAAGATATTGATGTAATTGTCATTCAGCCTGGTCCAGTTGCAACCCCTATCTGGGATAAGACTCCAGACCCGGAAAACAATAGATTTATTGGTTCAGAATATGAGAGGTCATTGCAAAGGTTTTATGAAATTACCATGAAAAAAGGTAAAGAAGGATTACCGGCGCATACTGTAGCAAAATTGATTAAAAAAGTTTTGGAAATTAAAAAACCTAAAACACGATATGTTATAATGAAAAATAGTTTTACCAATTTTATTCTTCCCGGTTTACTACCAGATCGATGGGTTGATAGAGTTATGGGGAAAGCATTAAAATTGATAAAATGAGTACTTAAATATGGCTGATCTGCATCCTTTCTTTATCCATTATCCAATTGCATTATATACAACTGCATTAATTATTGAAATAATCAAGTTGAGGTTTAAAAGTATACCTGATTATTTTAGTCTTATTTTAATTGTATTAGGGGCATTTTCGAGCTTATTTGCTAGTCTTTCCGGCGACCTATCACTAAATGAGTCAGTAAACATACCTGGAATATCTGATGATTTATCCCGTCATGAATTACTTGGGAATATACTGACATGGCTGGGTATTATTTCGACTTTTACGATGGTTTATCTGCATCTCAAAAAGAAACAGATAATTTGGCTAAAATGGATAGTTATAATTGCTTTGTCAATTGGGGTACTGGTCACAGGTTATTTTGGTGGACAGCTTGTAAATGATTACGGCGCTGGAACAAAACTCATAATGGACCAACAATAATGATCCCGGTACTACAATTTTTTCAGATTGTATCAGGATTGTTAAAATTAACTGATAAAAGACCCAAAGGTGTCATTGAAAAATCATTGACATATCCCGGTCTGAAAGAAGAAAATGTTCCTGTAAAGGTGATCGAGCCAAAAAGTGGTTGCAAAAAAATATTTATCATTTTTCCAGGAGCCTCACCTTTTGCTGAAGAGCATCCTGAAACAACAAAAATGGCCTATTTGATCGCTGGTATGAAAATCAGAGTTTATCTGCCAAGATTACCACTATTAAAAGACCTTATCATTTCTCCTGATAATGCAGAGTGGATGATCCATTTTTATCAATGGGTCATTAATGAAGAAAAAACCCTCAATAATAAAATATATATAATTGGTATGAGCTTTGGCGGTGCACTACTGTTGAAAGCAACTCAGAAATTGGGTCTGTTTACGCCGCCGCCAAATGCAATTATGACATATGGTACTTTTTATAATTTCGACACCACATTTAATTTTCTAACAACTGGTGTTTACCATTTAGAAGAAACCAAAATGTATGTTCAGCCTCATGATTGGGGAGCGATCGTAATATTAAATAATTATTTAGAGCATATAGATACTGTTTATGACAAGACAAATATCTTAAAAAATATCTCATATCTGGTAAATGATGAACCGGAAAATGCAGAAATACATAGAAAAACTCTACCCGAATTCGATCAGATATATTTAAATGATCTAATAGAGAGTAAACATAATCCTGATATTAAACTTGCTATAGATTCTATTAAAATAACATGTAAGGATGAACTTCATTCATTATCCCCAAAATATTGGTATGAAAATATAATAGGGAAGGTATTTATATTGCATGGGATGAATGATAATATGATCCCTTACACTGAATCCGTTCAATTGTCAAAATCGATTGATAAAAGTGAGATTCTTATTTCCAAGTTGTATGGTCATAATTCTCAGGATGAAAATTCTTCGGGAATATCAAAATTAAAGGAGGCGGTTAAATTAGTAACATTTTTATCGAGGTTTATAGGGTATGATGCAAATACGGACATTCCAAGGCGGTTATGACAATAACTTGAGTTATCTAATTTGGTGTGATCAAACAAGGGTGGCAGCTTTGATAGATGCCTCTGTGGAAGTGCATCCAATTTGGGATGTGATACTGGAAGAAGAATTATTATTAGATAAAATTCTTATTACTCATTCACATAGAGATCATATCAGTTATCTGAATGATATTCTCGATTTCAAGCCATTGGCAAAATTATATGGCTTCCATGACTTAGCAAATCAATTTAATAATGAACAATTCCATGGTGTGCATGACTATGATGTAATTTCGGTTGGTAAACATCTCTTGACGGTTTTACACACTCCTGGACATCTCTCAGATTGTCTCTGTTTCTGGCATCAGAACTTGAATATGATTTTTACTGGTGATACAATGTTTGTGGGCAGAACAGGAAGAACGATCGGCCCTGATAGCAATATTTTTCATTTGTATAATAGTGTTTATAAAAAACTTTTAACTCTAAAACCTGCAACGATTGTATATCCTGGACATCATTATGGATTTCAGAAATCAATTTCAATTGGTGAAAATATACGTTTATCTAATTTTTTCAGCTGTAATTCCTTTGAAGAATTCAAAATTGTTATGGAGAAATTTGAGCATGGAAGGGGAAAAAAGGAGTAATCGGATAAAAAAGAAAATATCATTTATTATTCCGGTATTTTGATCTCTTAATAATTTTAATAATCCTTGACTCTATAGAGGGGAAAGACATAGAATTAGGTATAAAGCATTCGCTTAACTTTCAATATTTAACTACAAGGAGAACCAATTTATGGCTGAAAAAGTAAAAACTGTCAGCGTGAAGAAAGACAAAGGATATCTGTATTACCTGGGGAAAGATGGCAACGTTTGGCGCTCAAGGATGGCTAGCGGTAAAGAAAAGGGCGGAAGTGCTGAAAAAGTTGCAGATGCCGGTGTATCCCGTGAATCTGGATATCTATATTTTATTGACAAAGAAGGGGATGTATCTCGTTCAGCGATGGCAAGAGGCCGGAAAAAATAAAATATCGACAGACTTTAAGTAAAAATGCCTCCGTAATTTTGGAGGCATTTTTTTTAATACGTAAATTTTACAACCTAAAGAAAATTATTATCTGAATCAAAGCTGATTTGAAGGGACACTCCATTTACATTTCTATGTAAATATTCTCACCCAAGGAGTCTGGTTTTTATTAATATTTATGATAATATTAGATCTCATATATAAATGGAAATCTATAAAATATATATAGAAATGAAATTAATTGTTATCCTTATTTATTTGACAATTTTGAGTGCAAATAATGTCGAGCAGATAAAAATTACTGGTAATAATAAAACACATAAATCTATAATAATTAGAGAACTCCAACATCCTCTATACTCACCCTATAATGAATCCATAGCGATAGAAGACAGAAACAGAATTTATAATCTTGGATTATTTTCAACAGTTAACATATATCAAGTAGAATCTAACTACGTTATTGATTTGGTTGAAGGTCCCAATTATTACCCATTTCCTATAATAGAATATGATGAGGCAAAAGGGAAAAATGGCTGGTCATATGGTGGCGGCATTACTTATCTAAATTTTAGAGGTCGAAACGAGAAGTTGTTTGGTGGTTTTACAACAGGAAATGTAAATAATTATTTTTTTGGATACAGTAATCCCTGGATAAAAGATGATCACGTCTCTTTCGCTATCAATGTGTGGAATTCAACTAATATTCATGCAGTCTATGAATATGAATCAAATTATAAACATATTTCTGCATCAAGTGGATTCCGCCATCAGAATTATTACAGATTTTTATTTACATTTGGTTATGAACAACGAATTATTGACTGGGGTAATCTTAATTCAGAATTAGACAATGCAATTCCAAATGATACAAGATATGAATATTACTTTGGTAATGCCAATTTGGAATATGATTCACGTGATGTAATTCTGGATCCTGAGAAAGGGATACATACCGGTATTAACTATTCGTACCATAAGGCAAAAAATTCTGTTAAGGACTATTCCAATTTGAAATTATGGTTTGGAATATGGATGAATATATTTAAAAATTCGTGGAACCCAGTACTGTCTCTTTATACAACCTCCGAATTACAATTCTCTGAAAATTTACCTATTTTTAAATATAAGTACCTTGGTGGGGAGGATTATGTAAAGGGGTATTCACCGGTGCCAAATAGAAATTCTGCAAAAATACAACCATATCTGGAGAGTAAAAATATTATATATAACAATATTTCTGTACAACAGACTTTATTCCCAAAGGTTGATACTGGCGGATTAGAACTGGGAATAGACTGGCATGTATTTTATAGTTTTGGCATTGGTTTTGATCAATTGGAGGATATGAAAATTGAAAAACTTATCCATGGTTATGGTGTCGGGTTTGTTTTTTATATGTCAGGATTTGGTTCTATGACAATAGATTTTGGATTCAATCCATATGAGCCGGACACACATATTCATTTGTCAGATTCTAATTAATCAGAATCATTTGAGCGATGAAAAATTCTCGCTTTTTCAAAACGATTTTCAGTTCCTTTGATAATCCTCTGAATATTACTTCTATGGGCGAAAATTATAAATGTTGCAAGCAAGGAAGTTGAGTATAAAAAATATTGATTATTTACTTCAAAAATAAAACTAAAAAATGGAATAGAAATAGCTGCAATCATAGTTCCTAGCCCCACGTATCCTGTCAATAACAAAATAATAAGCCAGATGACGATCGCAATAAACATTATCAACGGGGCAATGGCAAATATCATCCCAATAGCAGCCCCAGCTCCTTTTCCGCCTTTAAAGTTATAATATAATGGGTAGACATGACCAATAACAGCAGCCATCCCACATAATACAATCAATAAATCAACAGACAATATCATTTCTGCAGACATAAATGGAAGTACTAAATGCGGTACATAAAACGTTGACACGAAACCTTTGCCAATATCAATAATGAACACGGCAATGGCAAACTTAATTCCCTGAGTTCGAAAGGCGTTAGTGCCGCCGGCATTTCCACTCCCCATGGTACGAATATCGACGCCTTTAATTTTACCAATGACCATGCTTCCGCTGATTGAGCCAAGTAAATATGAAATAATAATTTTTAATGCTACTGATATCATAATTTGATTAATTATATAATTAAATGAGATTAACTGCCATATTATTGCTCCATAAATGCAACAGCAATTGACCCAGGTCCTCCATGCACACCGAGAGCAAGTCCCAAATCTATTAAGTGAATTGAATGGATAGATTTTAATTTTTCTTCCATAATGGACATGGCGTTATTTCCCCTGCTTTTTGAATTTGCATGTCCAATTAATATTCTATAAGATTTATCAGGATTCATTTTTTTAATCACAAAAGAAGTTAGTTTGTCAACAATATGCTTTTTCCCAATAGTATAAGCAGCAGTTTTAATATTTCCTGTACTTCCAATGGTAAGTATGGGTGTTATGTTAAAAATATCTGCAATTTTCTTTTTTGAGGATTTTACCCTACCTCCTCTAACTGCATATGCAAGATCGGGAATTATTGCATAAAGTTCAGTTTTCTCTTTGCTTTCATCGATAATTTTTAAAATTTCGTCGTGAGATTTTCCATTTTGTGCTGCTTCGGCAGCGACAGATACAATCAAACCTTGAGCTAGAGAGGCTGTTTTAGAGTCAATTACCGATATATTAGTATCAGGTAATCGTTTGGCTGCATTTACAGCAGATTGCCACGTACCACTCAGGGCATGAGGAAGATGAATAGAAATTATTGAATTATAATGTGTCGAGATATATTGATATTGTCGCCTAATATCTCCTGGTGTTGGCTGTGAGGTTTGAGGATGATGAGAAGACGTGGTCAGTTTTTCATAAAATTCGATAGGGTTCAATGAAATTTTATCAATGAATCCTACATTTCCAAAGTTATATCTTAATGGTACCATATGGATATCGAGATCAGAGATGTCAAGAAAGTCTGCTCCAGAATCAGTAAGTATTGCCACATCCGTTGATTCTTTGTGTGAAATTTTCTGCTGCATTTCCATATCATCAGCTTTTTGGTTTATGACCTCCCCAAATTCTTCACAGGTTTTAAATACATCTGCTGGATTATTTACATGAATATGAATTTTAGCTTTTCGCTTTGAACCGGCAAATACCAGGCTGTTACCCATATACATAAGTTTTTTTCTGAGATATTTTCGGTCAATATCATCCCCAACAATCATGCATTCTGTACAAAACCTATATTCCAAATCTACTTCTTCGCCGGCACTTTGAATTTTAACGCTTGGGTAAGAAGAAAAAGAAATTTCATTAAATTTCTTAATTGAGCCAGAAGATATATAATCTAAAATTCCTACTAGAAGATCGACAAATCCCTGTGCCCCTGCATCTACAACACCAGCCTTTCGAAGTACCTCAAGCTGATTCATTGTATTTGCAAGGGACTCTTCAGCTTTCTCCAGTCCCTTTTCAAGGAGAGATGCAAAATCAGTGTGACCAAGGTTAATCAATTTTATTAGATGCTGTGAGAAATCAGTCAGAACGGATAAGATTGTTCCTTCTTTTGGTTCAGAAAGTGCCTCTCGTGCATATTTTGCCCCATAGGTGATAGCGTTGGAAAAGGCGAGGGTGTCCATTTTTTTTATTTCGGCGGCACCATCGCTGAGACCTTGGAAAAATTGTGCAAGAATGACTCCTGAATTACCTCTTGCTCCATCTAAAGCGCTATCAGCAACGGTTATCAGCATCTGATTTACATCAGAGTGTATTTGTTCCCGGGTGCCATCCAGAATTGCAGTGAGAGTGAACGCCATGTTGGTTCCAGTATCACCATCTGGGACTGGGAAAACATTTATTTTATTTAGATATTCTTGACGAGAAACTACTTTATATATGCCAGCAACGAGTGCGCGGTGAAGTCTTATACCGTCAAGATAATTAATTTTACCTGTAATCTGGTTCATAACCCCCCTAAAGATGGCAAATTTTACAGCTTTTTATCTAGATTATTCAATTACTAGTTTCTCAATCACTACCAATCAAATATCAATTTTTTCAATATTGAAAAAAAATATTTAATTAATGAATTGATGGAACAATTCGATTCTATGATGGTTCGTGAGTCGAAGCGTAAATAAAAACAACCTTCCTTCTCCTTTGTTGTGGTTAAAACCAGAAGAGGCTCTCTCCCCGAGAGCCTCTTCTGGTTTATGGATTACATATCTTTAAATAATAAAATATCATAGATTTCAACAAAGAAAATTATTAATAATTATCAGAAAAATTTCTCAGTAAATGGATGGATTTCAAACCATCAAACCATCTCTGAAATTGTAAAGCAAAATGACCTGAAGTGGGAGCCGAATGGTTGATTCCATCCCATACCGCTTCAATCTGAAGAGATATGATAAATTTTGGAAAATCCTCATGGATTATTTTACATTTTAAAATCAGATCCTTAATATCTGTTTTATAATTATCTGCAGCTAATCGAATCCAATCATGTAATATCCGAAATGCTATCTCGGAATATTCAAGAGTTTGAATTTCAAAACCATTAACCACCTGGGACATCCTGAACCCCGTGCCAAGATGAACCCTTTGCTCTGCTCTTGGAGAGGGATGTACCAGAATCTCATCATTCCAGGAAACTTCCCTATATTTTGCAATTTCCTGCAGGAAATAAAAATCCTCAGTGGCTTTTCTTTTTGGCATTCCACTTACAGATACATAAGCTAATGGCGTGCAAATCATTGCCGAACCAATAGCTGGATATCCATATATAGAACCTGCTTGCCGCATTTTATCCGCTGTAGTTATTAGCATATTTTCATAATTCCGAATTGCATTTTCAATTCGCGGTATACTGGATTTTTGATGTTTAAATCCTACAACAGATGCTGCCCACTGATGCTGATGAAAATCTCTTATAATATTTGAAAAATAATTTGGTGATAAATAACAGTCCCCATCTGTGTGAAAAAGCAAACCATTCTTACTGACCATTTGTAATGATAGATCGGTACCAATTTTACGTGCCATTCCAACCCCGATAAGTTTTTCGGATAGTTGATACCCTGGTGTGAAAGCATCTACATAAGTCAGGTGAAAAGGAAAGGTCTCCTTGTCTAAATAAAATCTCAAATTGCAATTATCCTGATAAATATTGACATCAGGATTCTCTCCATTATTAATTACAATTATTACCATGATATTTTCGAGATCTACTGATACTTGATTTGATATGGATAACAATAAATTTGGAATATTCTTTGATTCAGAAATAACAGGGACAATCAAAATATAATCGAATTTTTTATCTGGGGCAGAATGGATCTTCCAGGGTCCCTTAATTCCTCTTTTCCTAAGGTAATCTGATATTTTATCACTCTGTATCACTGGGTCCAATTCTCAAGTAATTTGAATGCCTGCTGTTGGTTGCCTTTAGGAATCCAGTGAATTTTTATCCCTTGTTTTTCCATATGTCGAAAAAAGGTCATTTGACGTTTTGAAAATTGATGGATAGCACTATTTAATTTCTGGATCATATCGTTCTTGTTAAGTTTACCCTCAATAAATCTGGAAATAAATCGATACTCTAATCCAAAATATTCCAACCTTTCATGCGTTACTCCTGAGCGGATCAGATCTTCAACTTCCTCAATTAATCCTTCATTGATTCTCTCATGCAATCTTAAAGTTATGCGATTCCTTACTTCACTTCTTGGATAATCAATTCCGATAATTACGGGGGCTTCTATTTTAACCGGAAGTGATTTTTCCGGTACAGGTGACAAAGCTATCTCGATAGCACGGATTAATCGTTTTTTATGTAAAAAATCGCTAGTGTTGTGATGTTTAGATTTTATGGATTTTAGTTTTTCCTGAAGTTCTCCTATTGACAGAATATCCAGTTCTTTTCTTAATTCAATATTGGGTTTTACAGGTGAAATACTGAAATGCCGTAAAATTGCTTCAATATACAAACCTGTTCCACCGCATAAAATGGGCTGTTTATGCTTCTTTTTGATATCCAGGTAGGAATTATAAAAGTCATTTTGAAAATGGAAAACGCTATAATCATCTGCAGGATCGATTATGTCAATAAGATGATGGGGGATGGTTCCATCTGGATGTTGGTATTCAATGAGGTCCTTTCCGGTGCCGATATTCAGTTTTCGGAAAACCTGTCTTGAGTCAGCTGAAATAATTTCACCAGATAAATTATGGGCAATTTCTACCGCCAGTCTTGTTTTTCCACAAGCAGTCGGTCCCAATATAGTTAATAAATCAAAACGGAAAATATCTCCAGAATTCATAACTTAAATTTACTTAAAATTGAGTAGTAGGAATGGGCATTGAAAGAAATATTCGTTTGATGAGTGAAATCATTTAATTCTAAAAATTCCCTAATAAATAGAAATGTGTAATTGAATAATGGAGAGATCAATGTTATCAGCCTGGGTAGCGGTTTTATTGTATTTTCTGATTACTATTGTAATAGGATGGTATTCATTCAGGAAACAGAAAACTCAAATAGATCACTGGACTGGTGGGCGGGAATTAGGAGCCATGGATGTGGGTTTCTCCCTCTCAGCTGGATTCATGTCTGTATCATGGTCATGTGTGTATGCGGTTCAATTATTCTACTGGTATGGAATCGGAGCATTCTGGATAATTACTTTCCCATGGCTCATATCCCTTGCTCTAATTTATCGTCTTTCAACAAAGTATAGAGGACTAAAAGCCTTTAGCCAACCTGAAATGGTGGGAGACAAATTTGGTTCTAAAAGCAGGAAAGTGGTTGCTTTATCTCTTGCTATTGTATTTCTTGTATGGGGTGGTGCTGAAATTTATGTTGCAGCAAATTTACTTTCCGCCGAACTGAATATAAATATTACAGCGGTGATGATTTTAATTTCTGTAGTGATTGGAATATATCTTACCTTTGGCGGATTCAGAGCGGTTATTGCAACTGATAAGCTTCAATATGTTCTAGTTGCTATTTATATTGTTGTCGTCGCAATTCTTGCTATAAAAGGACTGAATAAAACCCCCGGTTTTCTCCCTGATACATTTATAACTTCCACAAAAACATCGGTAAGCTGGATCTCCATATTCTCGCCAGGCATTACAATCATTTTACTTACATTGATTGCGTATTTACCCGGCTGGATTTATGAAGCTGACCTGTGGTTGAGGGTTCAGGCGGCAAGGGATGTTACTACTGCCAAAAAAGGGGTTTTCATCGGAGCATTAAACGGATTGATATTTGTGGGAATAATCCCAATGTTTATCGGGGTGGCTGCATTAGAATTATATCCAGTCACAGAGGGTGGTTATCCTCAGATCATAGGATTTGAAGGGGATGCTATTTTTTCTGCATTAATCCAAGATTATGCACCTGCCTGGTTAAGAATGCTTCTTTCTGTTGGACTGGTGGCAGCGGCAATGAGTACAATTGACACATGCGTTAATGTGATGGGATTGAGCATTGCCTATGATTATTTTCATGACAAAAAGCAATCAACAAATGTCAGTTTTCAAAAGATAATAACATCATTATCAGTTTTCGCTGCTCTTTTATTTGCCTTGTTCATCGATTCTCTATGGGATATATTTTACTTGTCATCAGGGATTCTCTCTACTGCAGTTGCATTTCCTGTCGCTTCAGTATTTATCAAAGGAGTTAATTCTGAAGGAATATTTTATTCTTCAGTTTTTGGATTGACAGGCACTATTATATTTTACTTTCTGGAGTCACGGGGATTGTTAATTTTCATTGAACCTGATTGGCTGATAAAGTCTTCAGTTGGATTTATACTTTGGGGATTTGTTAGTGCTGCGGTTGGTTATATATTTGGGAAATTGCAATCACACAGCCAAAATATTTCGTATAGCGAATAAGAAGGAATATCATTGTGGTAGAATCAATTATTTCAATCATTTCAATAGTTATTGGGTTTTTATTAGGATGGCTAATAAAACATAAAACTAGTCCTCCAAACCGGGATCAGGAAATTGAATCATTTCAAACTGAATTGCAGGATCGTATTACATCTGAAACCCAGGCCATAACCCGTCTTGGCGAATATGAAAAGCAATTGACTGAATTTAAGGAAATACGATTACGATTGGAGGAATCCCAAAAGGCTGAAACAGCTGCGAATACTCGAGTAGAAAGTTCCATACAACAGATAAAAGATGAAAGAGCCAGATTGGTTGAAATCAGGGCTGAAATGGAAAATTCCTTTAAATCACTTGCCAGTCAGGCAATAAAAAGTAATTCTGATGAATTTCTCAAACTCGCAAATGAAAAGTTTAAGACTTCTATGGAAAATGCAGAGATCAAATTTGATGAAAAGAAGAATCTCATTGATCAAAATCTTGGTGAAATGCATAAAACTTTGAAAGGGCTCGCCGATCAATCAATCACTTTAAATACCCGATTAGAGGAAAGTAGTATTGAGACTGGAAAACTTAGGGATACAGCTATCGGATTGAGAGAAGTTTTATCATCATCGCAAAAAAGAGGTCAATGGGGTGAACGGATGGTGGAAGATATCCTTCAATATATTGGATTGATTGAAAATGTAAATTACTTAAAACAAACAATTGTAGAATCCGGTGAAAGGCCAGATTACACATTCATGCTGCCAAAAGAGAAAAAATTAAATATGGATGTGAAATTTCCACTTACGCATTATGAGAATTTTCTATCAGCAGAAGATGATCATCATCAAAAAGTAGAAAAAGAACATTTTTTAAAGGACGTAAAGAAACATATCAAAGATGTGGCTGGGAGAAACTATATAAATCCAGAGGAAGGCACACTGGATTATGTCATGGTATTCATCCCAAATGAGTCAATATATGGTTTCATCAATTCTGAAGACCCTGAACTTGTTAATTTTTCCCTTGAAAAGAAGGTACTCCTGTGCTCGCCGCTTACCCTGTATGCAGTATTATCATTGATTCATCAAGCAACACAGAATTTTGCCATGGAAGAGAGAGCATCTGAGGTTATGAATCTGGTAAACGTATTCCGGAAACAATGGGGTATGTACGTTAAATCTCTTGAAAAATTAGGAAACAGCATTGAATCTTCAAAAAATACTTATGATAGTCTCATGACTACCAGGTCACGACAATTAGAAAAACCCTTGAAAAAAATTGAAGAATTATCCCAGGGTTCACAGGAATCTATTATTGAGTAGTTATGGTTAGAAAGAATCCAGAATTCACCACAGATAGATTAATCGCAAGGGAGCTAACTGAGTCAGATATCCCACAGATGTTTCATCTCCATTCAAATCCTGAGGTAATGAAATATATCCATGCTATTGAGGAAACAATTGATGAGACAAGACTAACATTTGCCCGGATGATGAAATACCATGACAAAAAGGAAGGAATGGGTCTGTGGTCGGTTTTTTTAAAGGAATCCGGTGCATATATTGGATGGGTAATTTTGAAACCACTTGATAATACCTCGGATATTGAAATTGGCTATCGTTTCCTGCCTGAATTTTGGGGAAACGGGTACGCAACAGAAATCTCTCATCGGGTATGCCGTTATGGATTTCAAGTTTTGAACCTGGATAAAATAGTCGGTATAACCCATCCGGAGAATGTATCTTCACAAAATGTTTTAAAAAAGCTGGGTTTAAACTTTATAAAAATCTCAAGGTATTATGGGATTGAAGTACTTTTTTTTGAGATGATAAATCCATATTTAGCAAAACAATCTTTATAAGCCATATTGATATTATTAGATTACCTTCCGAAAATAGAAGAAGAATACTAAAAATAGAGCTCATTATTATAAACTGTAATCGAAAAATCTGGAAACGATAAGGCCAAAGGATGGATGATTTAAAATCAATAGACAATCAATTGCCACAAAAAGCTATTTATGCTAAATATAAAAAAGCTGAACAATTAAAACCATATCAGGCAGAACTTATAAAGATGCAGAAGCATCTGGAAAAAACGAAAAAAAAAGTTATCGTTTTATTTGATGGAAGAGATGCCTCAGGTAAAGGGGGGACAATCCGCCGGGTAACCAGATATATGAATGAAAAGCATTATCGGGTTGTTGCATTGGGCAAACCATCATATCACCAAAAGACTGAATTGCACATGAAAAGGTATATTGAACAGTTTCCACATGCTGGAGAGTTAGTTTTGTTCGATCGTAGCTGGTACAATCGTGCTATTGTTGAACCCATATTTAATTTCTGCTCTAAGGATCAATATAATAAATTTATTAAAAGTGTGAATACCTATGAACGAAATTTCCTCAGTGATGGAAAAACGACATTAATCAAATTGTACTTTTCTGTTTCCAAGGATGAGCAGGATAGACGATTCCAAAGACGAAAAAATGATCCGCTCAGACAATGGAAATTAAGTGAGGTGGATCTTCAGGCTCAGAGTCTGTGGGATGAGTTTACAAAAAAGAAATTTAAAATGTTGAAAAAAACAAGTACTGCAGATTCTCCATGGTGGGTCATTCGATCTGATGATAAACATTTGGCTCGATTGGAAACGATGAAAATTATTTTGAAATCGGTTCGGTATCGAGGGAGAAGTAGAAAAATAGATTTTTCCATCGATTCTAATGTGGTTATTTCCGGGAAAAAGGAGATTCAGAAAATGAAAAAACAAAAGATGAAACATGGGAAATATGTCAGATGATGAGTTGGAGTTTATATGCATAAACAAGATCAGAATGAAAAACCCAAAAACGATTTTATAGATGAATCCACCCATCCGGTGGAAGATAAAAAATCTAATGAAACGGAAAGCAAGGGGATCTCAAAAAAAATACTATCTGAAGGTACGGCCTTAAAGTATAAGGATTCTCAAGCAAAAAAAGGAAAAATACCAGTTTGGATTGGCAAACATGTTATCGAATATGAAACGGAGTTGAAAAAGCTCCAAATTGAAATGCTGAAACTTCAAAATCATGTGAAAAGCACCGGTATGCGCATATTGATGTTATTTGAAGGTCGGGATGCAGCTGGTAAGGGTGGAACGATTAAAAGGATGACAGAATTTATAAATCCCAGAAATGCCAGAGTTGTGGCATTATCAACACCAAGTAACAGAGAGCTGACGCAATGGTATTTTCAGAGATATGTGACACATTTACCTTCTGCTGGGGAGATGGTCTTTTTTGATCGTAGCTGGTATAACCGTGCCATGGTCGAACCGGTCATGGAATTTTGTACTGACGAACAGAACAAGAAATTTTTAAAATATGCACCCGTTTTTGAAAGTTTACTAGTTAATGATGGAATCAAACTGTTTAAATTTTATTTCTCAGTATCAAAAAAAATTCAGAATAAACGATTTTTGTCCCGTGATACAGATCCCCTGAAACAGTATAAAACTTCTACTGTAGATAAAATGGCACAAGAGTTATGGGATCAATATTCAATCCGGAAATTTCAGATGATTACGGAAACCAATCGAACCAAAACGCCTTGGACAATTATCCGATCTGATGTAAAGAAAAAGGCACGAATAAACTGCATAAAGTATTTATTATCGAATTTGAATTATAAAGATAAATTACCCGTTGAGGAATTAATACCAGATCCTGAAATTGTTATATCAGGAATTGATGAATTGAAAATAATGGAAAAATTTCTATTTGATCCAAGTAAACTGCCGGGGTAGCATGATCAATAAGTGGGGATACTAAAATATCTACAAAATAAAACGGCGCAGATTTTTCTGCGCCGTTTTATCATATAATAAGATAATAAGTGATTTGGATTATTTCATTAACACTATTTTTTGAGACAATACTTGATTACCAGCATCCATACGAACAATATACAGACCTGATGGGAACTCATTTGCATTCCAGGATACAGAATGTACTCCTTCATTCATTCTGCCATCAACTAAACTAGCGATCTCTTCACCGATAATATTGTAGACCGTCATTGTGACCTCACTTGCAAAAGGTAGTTCAAACGAAATATGGGTTTCGGGATTGAATGGATTTGGGTATGCCTGGTGCAAAGCAAATCCAGTTGGTGTTATATCTAAAATTTCTGCTGAATTTCCTCTTGCAAACCAATCACCGATTATTGCAGATTCAATTTTTAAATTTCCTTCATAATTAAAAAGTAAACCATTATCAAATTTGGCACCATCCAAAGCAAAAACAAGAATGGTATGATTGTTATAATGAATCTGCCAGCCTATGGGGAGAGAGGTTTCTTCTATAGTGAAATCTCCCGATACCGTTAACTGGATACCTGCAACATCACCAATTGATTGAATTTCCACATTGCTTCCAGAAACTTCTAAACGGGCGGAACTGATCGAGTTTCCTCTAACCAGATTACCATCCATAATTATTCCAATAACTGTGATAACATCCAGAACATTTATAATCCCATCTTCATTGGCATCGGCGGCGAGTTCCATAGTTAGATCAGGATCAACTGTGCCGAGAATGATGCCAACTACCAGAATAATATCCTGCACATTGATCAATTCATCGTTGTTCACATCGCCTAATACATATGGATCAGGTTCAGGCTCGACAAATGGGTCGAATCCTTCCCAGAACTCAGGGTCTAGATTTTCAGGATCCAACCAGTCTCGGAGTCTCATATTGGCAGAACCACCGTAATCCCATGATCTCCAGAATTTACCATATTGATCATCACCTCCCTGGTTGCTGCAGGAAGATGAACCTGTACTCAAATCTCCAACAAGATAGTGGTCTTCATCGTATAAGGGAGAACCAGATGAACCAGGTTCAGTTACACCATCGTCCCAATCAAGATTCCATTTATGATAATTAAAACCAAATGGCGCATCATCGTCGAATGAGATTTTTTTAATATCACCATCGGGATGATGAATACCAACTGGCGCTTGTGGATAGTCTGTAGATCGCGACCAGCCAGAATAATATGGGTTATAACTATCTGGTATTGTCGTATTTATTTCAAGCAGGGCAAAATCAGGGCTGCTATATATATCCTGTGAAGATGCTCTCAATACAGCACCTTGAACTGTTTGGTTTGTGGGTCCCCAGGTACCGGTGCATGAAGATGCCTGATAATTCCACAGGAATACAGAATATGCTGTATTTAAATCTTCAACACAATGATAAGCTGTTAGAAAATACTGACTTTCATCCTCGGAAGTGTTATTCACCAAAGCACCACTGCATAACCAACCCTGGGTGAGTGTCCTGGCAACAGATCTGATTTCATTGGCCCATGGATCTCCTTCTGGACATGCAACATTATTGTTGCAGGCTCCAGCTGTTCTGATATCTTCATTTGGTCTTAACCCGGGTAATGATCGATATCCATGTATAACACCATCAATACTGATTGAAACATCATTATCATTTCCATTCGGGTGATAATATTCTAAGATTGTAACATCCCCAGCGACAGGCTGTGTGGCAAAGGTTTGGAATTCATTAGTATTTTCATGAGTATAAGCGCCAAATACAATCGACTCATCTTCAGAATAAACAAAAAATTCTCCACCTTCCGGCATGAAAAAATTGTCATAAGTGAGATTGATGGATTGGGCATCTGCAGATGTTATCTGTAACTGCCACAGTACTCCACCATTTTCAAGATTAGTCCATGTACCGGAATTTGTCATATTTACATTCAGTGCCATTTCAAATCCAAATCGAAGTCTGCCCTTTGGTCTTTGCTCATCCTCAGCGATCAATGTTTCTACATCAACATTTGGCATTGTAATATTTTCAATATCAGTTCTAGATGATTGAGAGAAGCTGTATGGTACACCACCATGACTAATCTGGCCAACTGCACTGGAAATTAACAGTAGTATAAAGCCTGTCATTACTAGTAATCGTTTCATTCTTATCCCTTATTTTATTTTATTAATTTTTATTCAAGTATAATATTGATAATCGCAATCACATCTAATATATTTATAATTCCGTCGGCATTAAGATCGCCAGCCCATAATTGATAACCACCTGGCTCAATACCACTGATAATAATATTGACGCATAAAATGATATCCTGCACATTTACCTGGCCATCCTGATTCAGGTCTCCAGGGATGCCATCTTCATTTACAATCATTTGTACCGGGAAAATAACCGTTTCCTGAGAGCCGGCAGATAAAATGATATTTGCTATAAAAACCCCTGATTCAAAAATATTTGAGGCGTCAAAGATAACTGAGTGTACGGCAGTTTCTCCCTGCCCGAGAGCACCGTCAAATCCAGGAGCATCTTCAATGATAAGCCATTGTGGAGCCGCCTGAATTTCGAGAGTGAAATCGTTTTCAACAAATTCAGCGTTATATGAAATAAGTACGCCATCTGACCCGTCATCATTTTGAATACCAATAGTTGCTGAATCAATATCTCCAGTCATCTCGGCATAATTTAATTGGATGCTGCCGTCAGCAAATAATACAAATTGAAAATTATATGTCCCATCATAATTCACCGGCCAGTGGATTACATTATCAAACCAAATTACCAGTCTCTCACCGTTTGAATGGAAATATACTTGCCCGCCGCCATTGCCATTCCCTGAATTTAGGGGATTCAAATCATCCCAATAACCAAAGATAGCAGGACCAGGCGCAGATGGAGACGGAATAATTGAATTATCCCAGGCAGGATTATCACCGGAAAATCCAACCCAGCCATTTGGATTGATAATACATTGCGTATATACTTCATTATAAAATGGAAACTCAAATCCAATTTCAATGGGAGGGGCTGCCTGATCATTATTGGTAAATGAAATTAATTCTCCCTCATTAGATATATCAATCCATTGAGAATTTAGCGATGGTTCATTATTTGAATCAGCCCAGAAATGACCAAAATCATCGGATGAAGCACCGGGATTTTCAAATGGTGTTGAGGCAAGATTATAATATAAAACAGATTCATCTTCGCCAATATTCGAAACAGATATTGAGGATGTTTCAGTCATCCCGGTATTTAGTACAAGTGAAAGTTCTTCCGATGAGTATGAAAGTTCAGGATCCGGTAGATCAATTGCGTTCATTCCGTCCAAAACCATTGCACCGGTATTATCAGGATCAAGCCAGTCCATAAGCCTTGACGAAGCACTTGAACCGGCATCCCATGACATTGACACTTTTCCATAATAATCATTTACATTGTTACTGCAGTTTGCCTCACCGCCGTGAAGCTGTCCTACTATGCGATGGTTTTGATCAAAAAGGGGAGAGCCTGATGAGCCGGGTTCTGTGGTACCATCTTCCCAGGTGGCAATCCGCCAATGTGATCCATCATTATTTGTCCACCCATCAGAAATCCCTTGATCATAATCAAAAGTTATTTTCTTAATATCCCCTGAAGGATGATGAATCGAAACGGGTTCCTGAGGAGCAGTGTCTATGGCGGACCAACCGGCAAAATGAACATTATATGACTCGGGAGGGGTTTCCTGAAGGAGCAGTAAAGCAAAATCAGATTGAGAGCGGTTCGCGAGTAATGTTGTACCCTGAACCGTAAAATTGGTTGGACCATCGGTATTTGCACAGGTTGGGCTTTGATAGTTAAACATGATAATCCAGGTGCTTTCACCTCCGAGACAGTGATTTGCAGTAAGGAAGTAAGGAGTTAAATCCTGCCTGACATTATTAACCATAGCGCCGGAGCATAATCTGAATCCACCGGAAGATAATATCATTGCAGCAGAGCGGATTTCTTCTTCCCAGGGATTACCTTCTGGACAGTTGACATTATTATTACAACCACCACTATCACCAAAATTTCGAGTCATTAGCGCAAAGACATCCCGGTAACCATGGATCACACTTGAGATGCTGATACTGACATCCGAAATATTTTCAGAAGGGTGATGGTATTCAAGATAAGTTGTTGAACCGCTTGTAGGGGTGGTAGAAAATTCTCTATGAGCTTTATTATTATTTTCGGTGAAGGCACCATATACAGAGGTAAGATCATCATTATAGATATATAATTCACCGCCGGGTGGAAGATGAAAGTCATCATAAATCAAATTGATTGATGTTGCCCCGGGGCAATTAATTTGAAGTCTCCATAGTTTAGTACGGTCAGGTAAATCCTGCCATGTACCTGAATTATTCAAATCCAAACTCACACTATGCGGAAATCCAAATCTTAAAGGTTCATCCTTGCTGGCTATTTCATCTTCAGCAAGAAGGGCGTTTACATCAACGGCTGGGAGGTTCAATATTTGAAAATCGTTGCTTACGATATTTTCAAAACTATATGGAATGCCGCCAGTCGATATTTGAGCAAAACCTAAATTTCCGGCTGTAAGGATAAATGCACATAATATTCGAAAAACACTTTTATTCATATTTTGGTCCTCGAGTAATAATTCTAGTTATTGCCGTTAATATTTAAAATGATATTTATCACAGAAACAATATCAACAACATTTATTTCGCCGTTGCCATCCATATCTGCCAATTCAATTTCTTCTTGTGTGAATCCTTCACCGGTGACTATATAATTAGCGATATTAACAACGTCTAAAATATTTATCAAACTGTCCATATTTACATCACCAGATTGAAAGTTGGATCCTGCATTGGCAATTGCATATACGGCATTATAAAGATTCAGCCGTCCACCGGAGACTGTTACGCCGTCTAGAGTGGGTAAAATATCTACATTGTCAAGAATCATGCTTTTCAATTCAAGCGCTTTTATTGCCGGGGACTCAACATATCCTTCAGCCCAGGTCAAAGTTGCAGCTGCATGCATCAGACCGACAGTTCCTGCAACATGAGGAGTTGCCATTGATGTGCCAGTATAAGAACAGGATACATTATTTCCCGGAATTGTACTGCAGATGTGAGTTCCCGGAGCGCCGAGATCGATTGTTTCCAATCCATATCCGGCACCAGAATATTTTACATCGTCATCTGTTGTATTGGTAACAGCTATCATATAGTCACTGGAACAGCCGGTGGGAACATCTCCGATATTATCAACATTTTGATTTGAATTGATAGTTGCAGCTGCTGATAGAATTCCAACTTCACCCATGGCGTTGTAGAGATCATTCCAAACCGGATAACTGCCAGAATTGCAATCGGCAAAGTCAATACCAAAACTGCTGTTGGTAGCAACTACATTAGCGCCGAATTCACCGCCACTTTCAATCCACAGAGTTTTCTGATCCAGGACATAACCATAGGCAATCGATGCTACAGATGTTTGAGAAGTGGAACCGGCAACACACATTATTTTCACATCCCAATTGATACCGGTGACATCATCGCTATTATCTCCTTTAGCACCAATTGTACCTGAGACATGAGTGCCATGGGAACTTGATGGAACACTTCCATTATTGTTGTAAGCATTCCAGCCGACAATATCATCCACATAACCATTCTCGTCATCATCGATGCCATTGCTGGGAATCTCATTTTCGTTTACCCATATATTGTCAGCCAAATCCACATGTTGATAGGAAACACCCCCATCCACAACAGCCACGACAATTTCTTCTCCCAAAGCAGTTACTCCGCCAGTGCTTATATCCCATGCCTCGGGGGCATCAATATCTGCATCAGCGACACCTCCGGATTGTCCTGTATTATTCAAGTTCCACATTTGAGGGTAAAAGGGATCGTTGGGCTCTACACGTTGACTGAGATTATGATCTAATTGGGCATATATGACGCCGGGTAGTTTTCGCAATTGTATCAAAGCATCTTCAGTTGATTTATAAAAATTTGGAGAGATTATAATAAGCCAAATATTAAGTTTTCGAACCAGCTGATTATCAAATTCAAATCCGTTGGATTTAAATTCAAATTTCAAAGACTCGATGGATGTATCCTGATCGATTCTTGCTATGAGTTGGCCGTCTTTAAACGTGGCAAATATTTGACTTAACATGATGATAGCAACCATGCTATAAAGTAGTTTATGTTTCAAAATTATTTCCTTTTATGTGTGAGCGGTAAAAAAGCGAACGATTAATTTACATATTCATGAGGAGATATTGAAGTAACAAATTGTTAGAAATTTGATAAGGATTCCAAATGTCATATTGAAGACATCTAAATTTGGTAAAAAATTAAGAAAATATCCGGTGAATTAATTTGATGTATTTTTGATCAGCTGAATATAAAATTGAACCATCATTGCGTAGTTCTCGATTGAAATTCGTTCATCCAGACCATGCATTCTTTTTAAATCTTCAGAGGTAAACACAATGGGAGCAAATCGATATATCGAATTTGTCAGGTTTTCAAAATGTCTAGAATCTGTTCCACCCAAAACCAATCCAGGAGCGACAATTGTTTTAGAAAAAACCTGTCTTATGGTTTTGTTTAATAATAAATATCCTTCCGAGTCAATTGGAGATATTTTTGATGGATTTGAGGCAAATTTTGCATTTGATTGAATGATTTGAATTGGCAGGTCATCTATTAATGTTTTAACATGGTGTTCAACAGATTCAATAGTATCACCTGGTTTTAACCTAAAATTTATTGTTGCTTGTGCAGAAACGGGTAGCACATTTTCCTTAATTCCGCTATGAAAAGTAGTAAATGCTGTCGTGGTACGAATGAGTGCATTCGTTTCGGCCTGGTTTTCAAGATTACTTATGATCAAAGGATTAAAGAGCCATTGGTTTGCAAATATTATTCTAGTTGAAAGGGGCAGTTGTGGTAACAAATATGAGAACATTGACTTTGCCACACCATCCAGATCAGCAGGGAGTGGGTTTTCGGCTATCACCTGCAACCCTTTGGTTAATATATTAATACTGGCATCATCAGGAGGCATCGATGAATGCCCTCCTTTACTGGTGGCAAGAAGCTCAATGGTGCTATATCCCTTTTCGGCAATCCCGATAAGACCAACCGGTTTTTCAACACCTGGAAGAATTCCATCCACAATTGCCATGCCTTCATCAAGGATTAAGAAAGGATTAATATTCTTTGATTCAAAAGATTTTGAAATTGCTAATGCCCCATCCTGACCGCCAATTTCTTCGTCATGACCCAGAACCAGAAACAATGTCCTGCGTGGCTTGAATTCTGTGGAAACAAGAAAGTTTGTTGCTTCAATCAAGGACATCATACATCCTTTATCGTCAAGTGCCCCTCTGCCCCAAATGAATCCATCAATAATTTCTCCGGCAAATGGTGGGACCGTCCAATCATCAGAATTCCCGCTGGGTACAACATCCTGATGGGCCATTAATACTACCGGATCTAATAACGAGTCTAATCCCTGCCATTTAAAAATCAAACTATAATCGTTTATAGTCGATACATTCAAATTTGAAAATAATGCCGGATATGTATCGCGAATGAAGTTGTGCATATCTGTAAAAGTTTGATAGTCAATAGAGTCTTTATTCTCATATGATATCGTTTTAAACTGGATTGCCCGGGCCAAATTTTCTGCCAATGCTGATTTATCTAAGTTATATTTTGACACTGGTTTAACAGACAATTGACCGGGAGCATTAAGCAGTGAAATTGTAGTATTTACAATGAAGATTCCAAGGAATAATATGAGAGCAGCTAGAAGAGATTTCTTAAGTATAATGGAATTATTCAATATATGTATATTTAATATAGGGCATGTTACATATGACCGTACCGTCGAAGTCCCCATCGTAATTCCGTTACTATTACAATGACCATGGATAAAATCGGGACTGAAAATAACATTCCTACCGGCCCGGCAATCGAACCTCCGATTGTGACAGCAATTATTATCACCATGGGATGCAGTCCAATGCTTCCTGACATTATCATCGGGGAGATAAATAGATTATCCAGAACTTGTACACTAGCAAATGTAAGAATGATAAAAACAATATGCAAAAACTGCACTGAATCAGGTTGCTCGGTTACCAGATAAACAATAATTGCCGGTATCATTCCCATTACTGGCCCTACAAATGGTATAAGATTACCCACCCCGGCAACAGTACCGATTAATACAGTATAAGGAATTTGTATTGGAGTAATTGCCTGGAGGATGAACAATCCGGTAATGGAAAGAATCCCGATAGCAGAAGCAGCGAGAAGTTGTCCGCGGATGTAGGCACCTAGAGATGCCGTGGCTTTATCCATAATATGCAAGGTCATTTCAAAATAAGCATTAGGAATCATGGCTACAAAAGACTTGCGATATAAATGACCTTCAAGTACAAAGAAAAATGAGAATACTATTATAAAAAGGGTGGAAATAAGGATTGAACCAACAGACATTGCCAGTGAACCGGCATGGGATAAAGAACTTTGGATATTGGTTACTACAACACCCCAGATATCATTCAATCTAGTATCAAATCCTTTAAATACATCCCGCGTTTGATCATGCATTGATTCAGGAAGAAAACCAATGGCTAAATCTTCAGACTTCTCTCGTAACTCAGTAAATGTTTCCATGTTAAAATAGGTTTGGATAGAAACCGCTTCATCATATACAATAGGCCACAACTTATTTAAACCGTAACCGACAAGGAGAAATAGCCCTGCATAAACTGCAATAGTTGAGATAAGACGTTTGGCAATCACCATTTCCAGAAGCGATACCAGCGGTCGTATTACGGAGGCAAGCAGCAATGAAATAATAAGCATAAATAACATTGATGCAGTATATTCCCATAGATAGATCACAAAACCCAGGGGTAGGACCCAGACAAGGTTTTGAACAACTACAACAACAAGACCGGTGCGCTTCATACAATTCTAATCTTTTATTTCGGACTTTTTCTGGAGGGCCAGATTTGTTGTTTTTAGACGAGTGGATATGACTCGGGCGAGGTTCAATAGTATTTTATTTCCCAGCTTGGGTGAGTGAGTCAGTATATCCATAAGTTCAACTTTGAAAAAAGCCATTAAATGACAATCTGAGCCGGCGATTGCGGTGGCGCTTCTGTCAGATTCATCAATAAGCGAAACTTCACCAAAAAAATCACCCTGCCCCAATTTGGCATATTCCACTGATTTATTATCGGATGTAACGCCTGTTATAGATACATTCCCCTTCAGAATGATATACATGCCCAATCCCGGTGTACTTTCCTTGAAAATAATTTCGTCTTTAACAAAATGACGTTCATGCACGATATCTTCAATAGCGGTGAGATTACGTGTAGAAAGTCCATCGAAAACAGGTACCTGTTTCAAGGTAAGCTGGACATGGGAATCCGTTGGTTTTTTCTTTTTAAAAATATTTGACCAAAGAGGGTTTTTCATATGTACTCATAGAATTTAAAGGGTTGAAAGCAAATCGAAATCTAACATAAGTTTATTTCAGAGTCGAATAATTTGTTGGATAAAATCTGTATGAACTTGCTGACACTATAAATCAAATGTATTTCAATAGGTTGTTATTAAGTTAAAATGTCCGGAAAACATCAATTAGCGTTCAAAACAGTTATCCCGGAAGCGTCTTTAAAAATAAAACTTATATTGAATATGTTCATACATGGAAATTGACGTGCTAATGAATATTAAGAATTAATTCAAAAAATATTTGGTACATATAAAAATTTAGTGTTATACTACACCAGAACACTGGTACAGAAATTATGAAATTAGACTTAAATTCAAAAATACCCATCTACATGCAGATATCTGAGATAATCAGGGAAGCTGTAGTAGCCGGGGATCTCAAACCCAATGATTCAATACCATCAGTTAGACAGATGTGTGTTGAATATGGGATAAATCCACAAACAATCTTGAATGCGACTTCACTTCTTATTCAAGAGAATATTCTCGAAAAAAGGAGGGGGTTGGGAATGTATGTAACATCTATAGCTCAAGAGAAACTTGTCTCTATTGAATTAGAGAAATTCAGGCAGGAATATATTCCATTTCTTGTGGAGCGAGGGAAGCTTCTTGGTTTTACATCCAACGAGATTTGTCAAATCATCAAATCTATTGACAAAGGAGATGACAATGGATAATCTTGTTAGTTTAAATAATCTCAGCAAATCCTACGGCAAAATTCAAGCGCTTTCAAACATCACATTCCAAATCCCTACAGGTAGGATAATTGGTTTGATTGGTCCAAACGGCTCTGGTAAGACTACACTGCTAAGGGCCATGACTGGATTGATTGATTATGAGGGAAGTATTTCCATGTTGGGAGTTGAACCAAAAGTTTCCAGATCTGAACTTATGGAAAATACTGGGGTTATCCATGATATTTCTGTATTGCCGCCCTGGATGAAAGTGTCACAGGTAGTTGAATTCAAAGCTGGCGTACAATCTGCGTTTAATTATGATAAATGTGTAAAATTTCTTGATAAAACATCCATTAAAATGGATAGTAAGGTGAAACATTTATCCAAAGGAATGAAAACACAGCTCCATCTGGCCCTGGTGCTGGCAACGGATACAAAATTGCTCATACTTGATGAACCGACGCATGGACTGGATATTTTATTTCGCAAGGAATTATATTCTAATGTTCTTGAAGAATATTTTGATAATAATAAATCAGTCATTATATCTACTCATCAGGTTGAAGAAGTAGAACATATTCTCAGTGATGTGATATTTTTAAAAGATGGATATGCCATTCTTTATGATTCAGTTGAAAATCTGAAAAGTAAGTATTATCAATTAATAGCCTCAGACAAACACATCGATACCATTAGAAAAATGAATCCAATTACTGAACATAGTTTTTTTGGAAAGAGGGTTTTTCTATTAGAAAATGCCGATAGAGAGAAACTTGAATCAATGGGAGAGGTGAGTTCGCCATCCATTGCCGATATATTTGTAGCTATCATGGGAGGAAAATCATGAATTCATTTTTAGTACTTATAAAAAAAGAGTGGTGGGAGTGGAAGAACATGATATTATGGATTACCGGCATATATTTGTTTCTAATGTTGTTAATCCTAGTACCTATTACACGCATATCCAATGATCTGAATTTTGATGATCTGGAAGCTGGGATGAGTGAAATTGAAATTGATTGGGGGGATGAGATTAAAAATCATTCACAACTTTCACAATTACCCTTAAATACAATCGGGAGTTCAGGGGTCGGTGTACCAATAAAGGTGGCATATGGCATTGGATTAATAATTGGCATACATTTCATTCAAGGATTATTATTATTTATCGCATTATTCTATTTCGCTGATTCTATTTTTGGGGAAAGGATGGATTCTAGTACACTATTTATAAGAAGCCAGCCGCTGAATGACCATTCAGTATTATTGTCGAAGATAGTTAGTGGATTTTCAGGAATAATACTTACCTCATTAATGTTATCTGTAATCTTTTTATTATATATAAAATTGGTGGTGTGGATTTTCGGATTCCATCAACTTGAATTGTATGAAGAATTAAAAAACGGGGTACAGGTATTTGATCTCTATGTTGATATGGGAGTGTACCAGTTTGTCACACTATTGTGGTATAGTCCGTTTTTGTTATTTCTCATGTGGGTATCAGCATCCGTAAAGAAAAAACCGTTGATTGTTGGATTAGGATCACCGATATTACTGGCCATAGTATTGATTATTGTATTCAACAATAGCACTATGATTGAACAGCTATTTGGAGTTTTGGGAGATATAAAAGGAATTGCACTAGAGCAATTATTGATTCATGAAAATATGACTGAAACGGTTGGGAAATTGGAAATATTTGACTCTTTCTTTAAGTATATATTTAGTTTACGATCCTTTGTATCAGTACTGATTGCCGGAGTATTTTATTTCTTAGCACTGCATTCCTATCGCAGGAATATTCCAACATCATAATTTGATCATCTAATTAAATCTAAATACCTGGAATAATAAAAAATACAAGGGTAGTACAGTTAGACAATTGTCTTGACAACCGCAGCTTCAACAAAAGGTTATTATGGGAGTTTTTTTCAACTATTAACGAAACATGGCACAGATCACATAATTTTATTATGAGAAGTAATACCGTATGAAATTGTTTTACAGAATTCAAAATTGTGATATTTGATCCATCAAATGAATCATTAATTGCTCCCAAGAAATTTCTTTGGAGCGAAAATTATAATAATATTTATTCTCAAACCAAAGCCTCTGTAGGAATTAATTTATGCTGAATAATCGGAGATAAATATGGACCATATACAAAGAATACTGGGGATTTGGGTTAGTCCAATCAAATCATTTGAATCATTCCCACAAAATATTAACCCAATTCACTGGCTGATACCGTTGATATTAATTATCGCATCTTTATCAGTGTCCACCTATATATCTGCACCATATGCAAAAGATTTACAATATCAAATGATCTCACAAAATCCAAATATTGATGAAGATGATAAAGCTGAACTCCTAAGCGGATTTGAAGATGGTGAAGATACAATGGGTATGATTATGTTTGTTATGGCAGCGGGTGGTGCCATGATTTGGTATTTGATGCAATCCGGAATAGTTTATGGAATTGGAACCATGATACTTGGTGTTACCGCGCCATTCTTATCTTTCTGGTTTCTGGTACTCATGGTAAATACAACAACATTGGTGGAGATGTTAATAAAAGTCCCGCTAATCATTTCAACAAACAGTCTGCAAGTTGAAACAGGATTATCCTTATTAATTCCTGATTCATTGACAGAATCATTTATATATAATTTTATGTTTCAATTCGATTTTTTCTCAATTTGGAGAGTTGTACTCCTGGGATTGGGAATGTCAATAATTTTTCAAACCGAAAAAAAGAAGACCCTGGGGATTTTATTTGGGTTATGGGTCGCATATGCACTACTATCAACCATACTGCTTAATAAAAGCGGTTTTTATATGATGAGGGGATAATGAATAAGATCATTGTTATTTTAATATTGCTATGTGGGTTCACATTTGCAACGGATAAAAATGCAAAATCACTAGATGAGTTAATTTCCATTGGATTAAAAAGAAATCATAGTGTGAGTATTGCTGAATTGCAGTTTAAACAAACACAGGCCTGGGAAAAAGCCTCTTTTAGTGGGTTTTTACCAAGCGTTAGTATGGGAGTATCAAAATCTTTAAATGAGGAAACAGTAGCATATATTGAAGGTGTACCATTTCAGTCCCCAACTGCTTCAGCAAGATTAAATATCAGTGAAACCATATTTGACGGAGCCAGGTCATGGTATTCACATCAGAGCGCGATGAACCAGATTCATTCTTCCCAAATCAATTTGAAGAGTAAAAATGAGATGGTCATTCAGTCTGTTAAATCATCTTATTATGCCTATCTTGCCTCCCTTGAATTACATGAAGTTGCCATTCTATCTCTAGAATTAGCTGAATCTCAGCTACAACTTGTCAGTCAGCAATATGAACTTCAGGCAGTAAGTGAGACAGATCTATTAAAAGCCAAAGTAAGAAAAGGCCAGGCAGAATCACAAGTGATTCAATCTGTACAGAGTAAACAATCAACTTTAAATAATATTAGAATCGCCATTGGTTATTCTGTTTGGGAACCATTGGATATAATTAAAGGAGATGTAACATTAAATGAATTGATAGAATTTGAAGATGCCAAACAAAAAGTAAGAAATGGAAACTCCCAACTTGAAATCGCCCGGATACAATTGGAAGGCTCATCCATTGAATGGAAAACACAGGTAGGTGTATTTTTTCCAACCGTTTATGTTGCAGCTTCTTATGTTGCAAGTGATACTGAGTTTTTTGATTCCGTTACTGGATTAGTCGATGTGAAACCATCTACATCCCTAAATCTATCGATTCCAATTTTTTCCAAAATGAACAATAAAGCCAGACTGGACCAATTAAAATATGGGATTCTCACAGCCAAGGCAAACAAATTGCAGCTTGAAGATCAACTAATGAAAGAATTAGACGATTTGCTTATAACTTTAAAAACTTATCATCAACTCATTCCTATTAATGAAGAAATAATCCTTTCTGCTGAAATGGACTCAAATCTTGCCCAGGAAAAATATAATCTTGGCGCTAATGATATACTGGATCTTTTGAATGCACAGGTATCACTTATTCAGGCGAAAAGTGAGCTTGTAAGATTGAAATACAGTGCAAAAATTGCTGAAGCCCAATTGGAGACGATTTTGGGCACTTCATATAAACTATAATCAAGGATAGAAAATGAAAAAACTGCTAATCATTAGCGGCATAATAATAGTGATTGCCTTTATTGTCTGGGGAAACATGTCCCGTGATAAAACAAAAGTAATTTCTGTTCAAATGGAAGCCATACAAAGGAAAACTATTGAACAGGTGGTTTCTGCGGCTGGAAATATAAAACCGGTAACGGAAGTGAAACTATCTGCCAATGTGAGTTCTGAAATCATGGATATTAAGGTGGTTGAAGGAGATCAGGTTATCAGCGGACAGATTCTTGTTATTCTTGACAGTCTCAGATACAGTGCTATTGTATCTCAATCCAGGTCTGCACTAAATGCAGCTAATGCAAGCTTTGAAAAAGTTAAATCAGAATTTGACCGGGCGTCCCGTCTTTTTGATAATAACCTTATCAGCAATCAGGAACTCGAAGCATTGGAGGCCACATACAAACTCAGTGTATCCAACGTTGAGCAAAGCAGGGCAAGACTTGAACAATCCCTGGATGATCTTCACAAAACTATATTAAAATCGCCAATGAATGGAACCGTTACTGCTGTTCGTAAAGAAACAGGGGAGATGGCCCTTGGATCGATGTTCCAGGCTGATGTAATTCTCATAATATCCGATTTATCTGAAATGGAAGTAATTGTTGATGTTGATGAAACTGATGTTGTAGATATTGACCTAAATAATAAAGTAAAAATCGAGGTGGATGCTATCCCTGATTTAACCCTAAGTGGTTTTGTGACCCAGATTGCAAAGTCTGCTACCAGCAGCAGTGGATTGCAACAGGATGACATTGTCAATTATGAAGTGAGAATCATGATTGATATGTCTACAATGACAGAAGATATTCTCCCTGGTATGTCAGCTACTTCAAATATCACAACAGCAATGAGTGAGAATGCCATTGCCATTCCAATTCAATCTCTAACTGCGAGACCGAAAAATGAAGACAATGATGAGGAGGAGGATGGCGATCTCTCACTCTATACAAAAGAAAAAGAAATACTTGAGGATGTGGTATTTATAGCAGTGGCTGATACTGCAAAAAATACGGGATTTAGTTTTGGAAAAAAGAAAGATGATATATTTGTTACAGTGAAAAAAAAGGTAGAAATCGGAATTTCATCCAATAATTTTTATGAATTGTTATCTGGAGTTGATGAAGGAGATTTGATAATTACCGGTAATTATAAATCGATCAATAAGGAGTTGAAAAACGGTAGTAAAGTCAAAAAGAAAAAGAGGGAAAGTTTCCGCGGTAAAAAGAACGAGGATGACTAAAAAATGACAGTTGATTCAAATAATGTTCTAATAAATTTTAATGACATATACAGAACCTATTATATGGGAGCTGAGGTGATCAATGCGTTGAATGGTGTCAGTCTTGAAATTCGAAAAAATGAATATATTTCTATCATGGGACCATCAGGGTCTGGAAAATCTACATTGATGAATATTATTGGATGCCTGGACACACCTACAGCCGGGGTTTATCAATTTGAGAGCCAGGTAGTATGTGATCTCACCGGCGATTCCATAGTCAAGATGAATGATAACGAACTGGCAAAAATCCGTAATAAAAAAATTGGGTTTGTCTTTCAAACATTTAATCTTCTTCCAAGAGCAACGGCGCTGCAGAATGTTGAACTTCCTCTCATATATGCAGGTATACCCAAATCTGAACGTCGGGAAAAAGCAATGTATTCACTCGAAAAAGTTGGGCTTTTAGACCGTGCAACCCATAAACCCAGCGAACTATCCGGAGGCCAGCGACAAAGAGTTGCTATTGCCCGGGCACTGGTAAATTCGCCATCGATTATTCTTGCTGATGAACCGACGGGAAATCTGGATTCTGAAACTTCAAAAGAAATTATGGAATTTTTAGATGAACTTCACAGCCAGAACAATACGGTTATTCTGGTGACACATGAACCGGATATTGCCAAACATGCAGCAAGAGTGATCCAAATTCTGGATGGAAAAATTGACAGTGACATACGTAAAGCTGACCTGGTGAATTAGATTATGTGGGAAATTATCCGTATGTCTTTATATGCCCTTTGGGGGCATAAACTTCGGGCAGTTCTCACAACTTTGGGAATCACTATTGGTGTATTTACTGTTGGTTCCGTTACCGCAATAATTGAAGGACTGAATGCCTCGTTTGCTGACCAGATATCCAACCTTGGTTCCGATGTATTCTATGTTAGCCGCCATGCCTGGTTTTCAGGTTACGATGGATGGTTAAAATCCCAGAAATATAAAATAATTGATGTAAATACTGCCGAATATATATACGATAATGCTGAGTATGTAGAGGCTACCTCTCCAATGATCCGCCGTCGTGCAAATCTCAAATATAAAGAAAAATCTATGGAAGGCATAGAAATCACCGGTGTAAATCACATGATGCCGATTATCGAAGGTACAGAAATATCTGAAGGAAGATTTTTCTCTCCATTTGATGTAAGACATCGTAAAAATGTAGTAGTTATTGGTGAAAATGTCAGAAAAGAATTTTTTCCCAATACAGCGGCAGTCGGTGAAAAAATTTCTATCAAAGGTCATAAATTTCTGATAATTGGACTGTTTGAGAAAAAGGGCAAAATGCTGTTTAACGATTTGGACAGCCGCGTGCAAATTCCGTATCTAACCTTCAAAAAACTAATCGAAAGGGATAACCGTGGTGCAACTATCGCGGTGAAGTCTATTCATCCTGATCTGTTAGCTGAAGCAGAAGATGAGGTCCACAATCTCATGAGAATAAACCGCGGATTGCATCCTACAGAGGATGATGACTTTGCCATCAATCAGATGAATACCCTTATGGATTTATATAATCAGATGACAGGATTCCTTTGGGCCGTGGCAATTGGTATTGGCAGCATTTCACTGGTTGTGGGTGGAATTGGCGTGATGAACATTATGCTTGTTTCAGTTGCTGAAAGGACAAGGGAAATTGGCATCAGAAAATCTATCGGTGCAACTCGTCAAAAAATCCTGTTTCAATTTCTTATAGAAAGTATGGTTGTGTGCTCAATTGGTGTAATCACCGGATTGCTGTTAGCAACGGCGACAGCATTACTCATTCAAAATTTTACGCCGCTGGCTGCAAAAGTCCCGGCAAATTGGGGAATCCTGGGAGCAGGAGTGGTCCTTATTGTCGGTGTGATTTTTGGAATGTGGCCCGCCAACCGGGCGGCAAAATTAGATCCAATCGACGCCTTAAGATATTAGATGATTGATTATTTTCGATCCGCCTATCATTCGCTAATCAGTCATAAACTGCGGTCGGCACTCACCATTCTTGGTATTTTTATAGGTGTATGGGCAATTGTCAGTATGCAATCTATTGTAGAAGGATTTGATAATTCCATCGAAAAGACAATGGCCGCTTATGGAACAGAGACATTTTTTGTTCAGAAATTCCCGGCAATTATGATGGGCCATAATTGGCGTAAGTATGCCAAGCGTAAAGATTTCGAATATGAAGATGCCTATTTTCTTGAAGAAACAGGTCAATACCTCAGAAGCGTTTCAGCTTATATGGCAAATCGGGTCCAGACTATAAAATATCGGGACCGGAAAACCAGTCCTGAAGTCACCGTTGTCGGTTCAACAGCTGGATTTTTTACGACCAATGCAACTACAATTGCAACTGGCCGAGCCTTCACACGGCAGGATGCTGATCATCGCAACAATGTCGCCGTGATCGGAATGGATGTGTATTCAGAATTATTTATTTTTGAAGAACCAGTTGGAAAAGAAATCAGTATTGGCAGCGAAAAGTTTACCGTTGTTGGTGTTTTAGATCCAATGCCAGGCGGGTCATTTGAATCCCAAGATAATCTGATTATTATCCCCATTACGGTATATCAGAAATTTTATGATCGATCTTCCGACAGTATGCAGCTTATGTTAAGAGCCAATTCAAGTTATGTGATCAGTGAGGCCATGGATGAAGCAATCTCACTATTAAGAATTCGTCGGAAAGTACCTCCTGGTGAGGAAAATGATTTTGAGTTGTTTACCGGTGATTCCATCATTGATACAATGCAAAATATGACAGGATATATTCAGTTAGCTACGTTGGGGATTGCCGGAATTTCACTGATTGTTGCCGGGATAGGTATCATGAATATTATGCTGGTTTCTGTTATGGAGCGGACTCGTGAAATTGGAACAAGAAAAGCCGTTGGAGCAAAAAGTGCTGCCATCCTGTGGCAGTTTCTTATTGAGGCGGTCATCCTATCTGAATTTGGTGCCATTATTGGTGTGGCGGCAGCATTTGCCACTGCCTGGTTATTCACCACTTTAGTTCCTGATATGGAAGCGGTGATCCCTTTATGGTCAATTATTGCCGCATTTTTATATTGTTCATTTATTGGAATTGTATTTGGATTTTTCCCGGCAAAAAAAGCTGCAAAATTGGATCCTATTGAAGCACTTAGATATGAGTAGTAAATCATATAATTAATTAATTGGAACCTTCAGGTTCATTGTTCATTGTGATATTTTTCGAATTCTATAAACCATATAATTTGTTTTATTCTCAAAATCACTAAATTAGCATCATGAAATTTTATAATATTTTCAAAACTGCCTCACTTTTTTTCCTCATTATCAATTTTTCTTTCCCACAATTTACCAAAGTGAATGTGAATGTGGACACCAGGTTATTAAGGGGAGGTACTGAAGATATTCACACCAACGCGCTCAGAGATGAAGTTGAATCATACTATCTGGTGTCAATATTTGCACCTGAAGCAACGGATCTAGACCTGACCGTGGACATTCGTCTTGTGATTGAATCTGTCACTGAAGGAAATAACCGCAAAGTCATCAATGGTCAGGCTCTTTTTTCAAATTACAGTGATCAGAAATATTTTGCCCGGGGATTTGAATTCCCATTTGAAAATGGTCAGACCGTGGTGTTTACACCAAATTACGAACCAGTTGCTTCCTTTTTTGACTATTATGCATTTCTTTTTATTGCCGGTGAACTGGATACCTATGATGAGTTTGGAGGTAATGTCTATTATGGCAAAGCTCTTGATTTATCCTATGAAGGCAAATCTGCAGGATACAGCCGGGGATGGGATGTAAGATATAAACGCTGTGGTGAAATTATGGATAACCTGGAGTTTAGAAGAGCAAAATTCCAATTTTACCAGGCATATGATATTGCAATGGCTGAAATGGTAAAAAAGAAAGAATTACAAAACCCTCTCGGTAAATTTATTTCCCATCTGCAAAATGCCAATTACGAAGTTGGGTTTGACCGGTATATGCAAATATTTTTAAAAGCCCATGCCGAAGAAATAGGTTCTATGATGAGTGCAGTGGATATGATTGATGAGCTAAATGTACTGGTTGAAATTGATGTGGAAAATAAGGATATCTACAAATCATTTATTGGCATAGATAAAAAATAAAAAATACTTCAAAACGGATATACTTTCATCTGTTAATAACCACTGAATGACAGACAATAATAACGATTCCTATCCGTTTTAATTTTGCTTCTTTATAAACGAAATATTCCAATTTTATGCAATTCAAAGATATCAATTTGGAATTATCATTATATTACCAGAGAGAAAAGAATCAGTGAGTTTTAATTGAAAAACCATACTATAATCACAATCAAACCATTAGGATTTCAATGGGAGACATCAGACCCATTTCTATTTTGTGTTCATCATGAAGATTTTTATCCAAAAGCAAATAATGAAATGGGTCCGGATGCCTCACTTGAGGGAAGGAATATTGGTCAGGATTTTGAAATAAAAGATGGCTGGCGTATGTATCATGGTGACAGAGTACCGGGGTTTCCACAACATCCCCATCGTGGATTTGAAACAATTACTATCGTAAGAAAGGGTATGGTTGATCATGCCGATTCATTAGGGGCTTTTGGAAGATACGGTAGCGGCGATGTGCAATGGATGACTGCAGGGAGTGGCATTCAACATTCAGAAATGTTTCCATTGCTGGATAAGCATGAAAATAATACCACGGAATTATTCCAGATTTGGCTGAATCTACCGGCAGTTTCAAAGCTTGCTAAACCGAACTATACGATGTTTTGGCGAGAGAATATTCCGATAATTCAAAATGCATCTAATTCTAATAACAAGGTGGAAATTACGGTTATTGCAGGTCATGTTGAGGGGATTGATGCTCCCATGCCACCACCTGATTCCTGGGCAGCAGATCCGCAAAACGAAGTTTTAATTCTAACGATCAATATGGATGCAAATGCATCATGGATTATCCCGCAAGCTAAACCAGGGCTAAATAGGACTTTATATTTTTTTGATGGTGAATCAATTATGTGTGATAAGCAGAAGGTATTGTCATCTCATGGGATAGATCTGATGTCTGACAAAAGTGTAAACATCGAAAATGGGAAGTCCAAAAGTTCTCTACTGCTGTTACAGGGTAAACCCATCAGCGAACCGGTGGTTCAGTATGGTCCATTTGTTATGAATACCAAGGCAGAAATTCAACAGACTTTTGAAGATTATCGCAAAACCGAATTTGGTGGCTGGCCATGGAAAAGAAATGATCCGGTGAATAAAAGTAATGAGGGAAGATTTGCCAAATATGCCAACGGCACCAATGAAATTCCCAAAGATTAAAAAATTAACATGATAAAAACGAATTGAAAAGCCAAATGAGATCGAGAAATTTATTACATGAAAATTTGCCTGCTAATCAGCATTAAAATTATTTGTGGATTTATTGGATATCAGATAATAAATGAAAAATGAAATAAATATTGATAGCTGGAACAGGAAAGAACATTTTCACTTTTTTTCAAAATTCGAAGAGCCATTTTTTGGAATTACCGCTGAGTTAGATTGCACTCATGCCTATAAGGAATCAAAGGAAAACGATTTTTCTTTTTATCTCTATTATCTATACTTGTCATTGAAAGCAATAAATGAAACAGATGAGTTCAAGCTGAGGATTGACGGCAATAAGGTTTATCGCTATGATACTATAAACGTGTCTTCCACGGTGTTGAGGGATGATAGAACATTTGGTTTTTCATTTATTTATTTTCACGAGGATTTTAATCAATTCTGCTGTAATGCCGCAAAAGAGATCGATCATATAAAAAGCACAACTGGATTGCAGTTAAATAAAAACTCCAGCAGGCTGGATACAGTCCATTTTTCATCAATCCCGTGGATATCATTTACCGGATTAACGCATGCCCGGGCATTTGGAAAAGATGACAGTGTTCCAAAGATATCAATTGGGAAATTTAAAACTGTCGAGAATAAACACTATCTCCCAGTTTCAATAAATTGTCATCATGGATTAATGGATGCCATCCATGTTTCAGACTTCCTGCTAAAATACGGTCAATACCTTAGTGGAAGGTTCTAGACTGAAAGCACCCCAATTAATCGCCTTTGATGCTGATGATACACTTTGGCTAAACGAGCCAATTTATACCGATACCCAGAATAAATTCAATACCATCATCCGACCTTTTTTGACATCCGGCAGTCCAGATGAAATACTGTATCAAACTGAAATGAAAAACCTGAAAATATTTGGATATGGTATTAAAGGATTTATTTTGTCGATGATTGAAACAGCAATTGAAATTTCAGACGGTAAAATTTCAAGTAGAGATATAGGTTCGATTATTAATCTTGGAAAAGAGATGATCAATCACCCGGTACTGATATTGGATGGTGTGAGGGAAACTCTCACTGATTTATCCCAACGCTACAAATTGATGATTATTACCAAAGGTGATCTATTTGATCAGGAAAGTAAAATTGCACGATCAGGACTGGTGGACAAATTTTCATATATTGAGATTGTAACCAGGAAGGATAGCGATATTTATTCTGCTATATTAAAGAAATATAAAGTGATAGCAAACCAGTTTTTAATGATTGGGAATTCTCTTAAATCTGATATCCTTCCGGTGTGTGATTTGGGTGGTCATGCTGTTCATATCCCTTATGATACTACCTGGCAGCATGAAGAAGTGGATGTTCAGGCAATAAAACAGCCCTACCATGTTTTAGAAAATATTAGTCATTTGCCAGAATATCTTGAAAATTATTTTGATTCCCCTATAGGATAAACCTGAATATTTCCACGCTCTCTGTACTAAAAAAAATAATAAAGATGGCAATACCGTGAATTTTCCGTCAAAAAACACATGTAGATTTGGCCGATTAATATGAAGAAATTCCTAGTCATTTGCGGATTAATCCTATCCATTGTTTCGGCACAGAAAACTTCTGATGAAATTCAGCATGAGATCGATACACGCAATCTATCCCTGGAACAGCTCAGGAAAGAAATTGAAACTGTAGAGGGCAGATTAAACTATAAAGAATCCCAAGCCAGGGCGGGTGAAGAGATTCTTGTGGAGTTGAATCGAAAAATTGACCTCACAGAGAAACTGATCAAATCTCTTGCCAGGGAGGAACGGATATATTCAGAAAAAATCCAGCTAACAACCATATCCATTACAGACAAAAAAGAAAATTTAGTCTACCTTAGAGATCAGATGAGAAAACGAATGGTATATTTATATGAAAATGGCCATCCATCCCTAATCGAAATAATTTTCCTGTCGGCAAATTTGAATGAGATGGTATACAGAATTCGGTACCTCGATATTCTTGATAAACAAGATGATATTCTTGAGTCAAAAATAAATAATACTATCCAGGGTCTGGAGGTGGAAAATCATAAGTATTCTCAAGAATTGACAAATAAAAGATCCCTTCGAGTAGAGAAGGAAGATGAAAGCAATAAACTGGAATCAGACATCCGTTACAGAAATGAGGTGTTGGCAAGAATAAAGCTTGATAAAAGTAGTTTACAGGCCAAGTTATCAGATAAACAGAAAAAAATAAAAGAATTGGAAAATTTTCTCACAAGATTATTACAGGATAAAAAAGCGGCAAAGGTCCGTGAAGATGAACTGGTTAGAATAAGATCTATGCAGAATATGGCCACAACCGGTAATTTTTCAGGATTAAAAGGGCGCCTCTCATGGCCGGTGGAAGGGAAAATAGTGAGTCATTTTGGTACCCAGAGAAATACAGAGTTGAATACGGTAACGGAAAGTCCAGGGATTGATATTCGTTCAGCGCCGGGAACACCGGTTAAATCAGTATTGGATGGCCTAGTGACAAAAATCACCTATCTCAGGGGATATGGGAATGTAATCATTATTGATCATGGTGGTGGATACCAAACGGTGTACGCTAATGTGGATGCTATAGAAGTACACGAGAAAGAATATATACAAATGGGAAGTACAATTGCTCATGTTGCCCCAAATGGTACGGATGAACCCAGGCTCCACTTTGAAATTTATGGTGATCATTCAAAACTTGATCCGGAAAAATGGTTAACGCGGCGATGATATATTCTCAACTAAAAATAAACACTAAAAACTGGAAGACGCTACTACAGGCACATTCAAACAATCGACTACATCACGCATTGCTTTTCTATGGTCCGGGAGGGTCGGGAAAATCAGGACATGCCATCGAACTCGCAGCTTTTATAAATTGTCAACAAAGAGAGACATCTGGTCCATGCGGACAATGCCCATCGTGCAAAAAGATAAAATCATTTCAGCACAGCAATATTAAATTGATCATTCCGTATCCCAGGAAAGGCAATCTTGATAAAAAATCTCCCTCTATAAAAGCATTAACTGATGCAAATTTAGACCTCCTGAGGAGTCAGATGGCAAAAATGGGTAGGAATCCTTATTTTAAAATGGAATTACCCAATGCCAATACAATCCTAATAAATAGCATTCGTGAACTGCATCATGAAATCTATTTGTCCACACCGGATCAAGGCAGTCGGATAATATTCATATTTTCTGCTGAAATGTTATGTGTGCCAAATCATGCCTCAGCAAACGCACTTTTAAAAATTTTGGAAGAACCGCCTGATAATACATATTTCATCCTTGTCACTTCCAAACCGGATTTATTATTGGATACTATTATTTCCCGCTGCCAAAAGATGTATTTTCCTTCTTTGCATGCAGGAGATGTGGAATCCTTTCTCACTTTAGATGGCATCAATGCTGCCGATGCCAGATTGATATCCCGGTTATCAAATGGAAATATCCATTTGGCTGAAAGCTATAAATCAAGAGTAATTGAATTATATGACGATGTCAAAACTATTTTGAATGCCGTGTTTACCCGCAACCCACAGATGTGGTCAAAAATGCATCAGAAAATCCGTAATCTGAAACAAAGCAGTAAGATTGGTCTTGGATATTTTTTTGGATTGGGTATCTATGCCTTCAGGGATATGCTTATGCTGGCTCAAACTTCAGATAATGACAGGGTCATCTTTGTTGAAAATATGGAAAAGTACGAAAAAATTCTGCGTCGATTTCCAAATGCTGACTGGGCGGAATGTATTTCTCTAATGGAGGATGCCCAGGCATTTATCCGGGCAAATGGGTATCCACCTTTAGTGATAAATACAATGCTGATGGAAATGGGCGAGGTAATTCAAGGGAAGGAAATTAAAAGATTTTCTATAATCGATTAGGACTTATATCCTTTTAATAAATAGAAATCAAAGATTTGAAATTGAACTCATAAATTGGCATTCAAACTAAAATTCTTAATATCGAGTTCGAATTTTATTTTCATTATTCCCATTGCCCTTATTTAATGATCAACAATAATAATATCCTAGCTTCCAATGAAATTCATTGTTTCCATAATCACCAATCACAGTAAAATTACCGCTTGTACTACAACCAAATAATCAGATCATAGGGATGAAATCAATATAATCATGGGAAAATTCTATATAACTACTCCACTATATTATGTGAATGATGATCCGCATATCGGCCATGCCTATACCACCATACTTGCAGATGTACTGGCCAGGTATCACCGAACGCTAGGAGATGATGTTTTTTTTCTCACTGGGACAGATGAACATGGTCAGAAAGTTCAACAGGCTGCGGCAAAAAGAAATGTAAGTCCGCAAGATCATGTTGATGAATACGTCATACATTTTAAAGACATGTGGGAAAAGCTGCATATCAATTACGATGATTTTATACGTACAACTGATAAACGCCATACTGACAGAGTAAAGGAAGCTTTGACTGGATTGTATGATCGTGGTGAGATTTATTCTGACGAGTATGAAGGATTATATTCTGTTTCAGAGGAAAGATTTGTTACAGAAAAAGAAGTGGAAGAGGGAGATTTCAGGGAAATAATAAAATTGAAGGAACGAAATTATTTCTTTAAAATGTCAAAATATCAGGATGCCCTGAAACAGCATATAAATGATAATCCAGATTTTATCAAACCTGTAACTCGAAAAAATGAGATTTTGGGTTTTTTGGAAAAAGATCTGAATGATTTATGTATATCCCGGCCCAAATCAAGATTAGAGTGGGGGATTGAATTGCCATTTGATGAAGACTATGTCACTTATGTTTGGTTTGATGCTTTACTAAATTATATTACAGCAATTGGCTGGCAGGTTGATGAAGAGAAATTCAATAAATGGTGGCCGGTAAATTATCAGCTGATGGGGAAGGATATTCTCACAACCCATGCAGTATACTGGTGCACAATGCTTATGGCATTAGGGGAATCTCTTCCGCAGACTATACTTGCTCACGGCTGGTGGTTAATGGGCGATTCAAAAATGTCAAAATCAAAGGGAAATGTAGTTCGCCCTCTGGAATTGATTGACGAATACGGGGTGGATCCTGTTCGCTATTTCCTCATGAGAGATATGGTTCTTGGTCAGGATTCTTCATTCACAATGGATGCTTTCATCAGGAGATATAATTCAGATCTTGCCAATGATTTTGGCAATCTGGTGAACCGTGTTACAATATTGATACGAAAGAATTATGAGGGTGTAATTCCTGAGCCAGGTGCATTTTCGGATGAAGATAATAAATTGATCAAAGCTGCTGAAGGTACACCTGAAATTGTCCATGAGCATATTGGAAATCTGCGAATAAATGAAGCCATCGAAAGTACTATTGCCCTGCTGAGAAAAATTAATGGCTATCTTGAGGTGAAGGCCCCGTGGAAATCTTTAAAATTAGATAAAGACCAGGGTAGTGCCGGTGCAACTACATTGTATATCGCCTCAAATGTTCTCAGAATTGGAGCACAGTTATTATCCTCGGTGATGCCATCAAGAATTAAAATTATTCTCGCCATGCTGGGTGCTGAAAAAATCGGGCTAAACGATTATACCTTTGATGCTCTTAAATCGGGTACTGTCCTTGGCAAAGGAAAGTCGCCTTTCCCGAGAATTGATACAACCTAATGACTCTTATTGACACCCATTGTCACATATATGATAAGCGATTTTCCAATGACATTGAGGATGTTATTCGACGGGCGCAAGATTCTGGTTTATCCCATATTATTACCGTAGGAACTGATCTCAAAACCGTTGAGCTCTGTATTGAGTTATGCGAAAAATATCCTATAGTATATGCAACTGCAGGTATTCATCCTCATGAAGCAAAAGATTGCCCCCCAAACTACTTGAATGAGTTGGAGTCATTTGTAACACATCCAAAAGTTGTGGCGGTGGGGGAAATCGGACTAGATTATTTTTATAATTTTAGTGATCCGGACATTCAAATTAGAATGTTCAGAGAACAGCTGGAATTTGCCGTTTCTTCAGATTTACCTGCAATAGTGCATACACGGGATTCTGACGATGACCTTGTTCATCATCTCACCCAATCAGGAAACAGGTATGGAGTTGTTCATTCTTTCTCAGGGGATAAAAGTATGGCTGAAAAACTCATCCAACTTGATTATTTAATATCTTTCACCGGTATGGTCACCTTTATAAAAGAAGCGCTTCCAGAGGTGGTGGAATGGATTGCCGCTGATAAATATATGATTGAAACTGATTCACCCTATCTTACACCAAAACCATTTCGAGGCAAAAAAAATGAACCGGCGTATGTTAGGTATATCGCCGAGAAAATTGCCCAAATACGCCATATATCGGTTGAAGAGGTGGCTGAGCAGACAACAGAAAATGCTCTTGCTTTTTTTAGAAAACTAACAATTTGAGTCATACTTTTCGTAAAAGATGGGGCCAGAATTTTCTTCAAGACCCCAATATTATATCAAAAATTCTTGAATCCTCTGGTGCCAGGCCAAATGATGTTTTTATTGAGGTCGGTGCCGGATCAGGAGCCCTGACTTTCCCTCTTGCAGAAATGGCTAAAAAAGTTTATGCCATAGAGATTGATCCTCACCTGATACCCGGTTTAAGATCAGAAGCGGCGGCCAACATTGAGATATTACATGAAGATTTTCTTAAAATGGATTTAACTGTTTTTGGAGATGGGATCAAATTTATTGGTAATCTTCCATATTATATAACTACTCCAATTATATTTAAGGTTCTTTCGGTAAAAAACTGGTTGAGTGCATTGTTTATGGTACAAAAGGAAGTGGCTGAGCGGATATGTTCAAAACCGGGAAATAAGATTTACGGTAGATTATCAGTCATGCTTCAGGCATTGGCGGATGTAGAGAAGTTATTTGATATCCCTCCAACTGTATTTTATCCCAAACCGGATGTTCATTCAACGGTTATAAAACTCACACCAGTAAATAGGTCTATTAAAGACTGGGATCTGTTTTCACAGATGGTAAAACAAGCCTTTGGACAGAGACGGAAAAAATTACGAAATACCATTTCAGAATATCTTCTTGGCGAGAGCAAAATGATGTTTGAAGAAAAGCGTCCCGAGGTGTTATCAGTAGAAGAGTTCATTTTAATTTCAAACTCTTGTGCAGAAGTATGAGTTATTGTAAAATTGTTGCTGTGCGTATTTAATAATTTGGAGATTTGATATGGCCAAAAAGGTCTCAAAGGTAGTCAAGAAAAAAGAAGAAAATTTAGAAACTGGAGAAGTTGCCACTGATAACGAGGAGCTACTCCAATCGGAAAAACCGGCAAACAAACCCAAAACGAGAAAATCTAAAAAACAATCTGCTCTTGACCGTAAAATCCAGAAGATTGGTAATGATGCCAATCGAGCCTTGAGTCGCTACCTTTCTGAAATAGGAAAATTTCAACCGCTTGAGCCAATGAGAGAGGTTCATCTTGCTAAAGAAGTTAAAAAGGGTAATCGAATTGCCCTGAAAGAATTAACTGAAGCAAATCTCAGGTTTGTTGTGAGTGTTGCAAAAGATTACCAGGGTCAGGGAATGCCACTAACTGATTTAATAAATGAAGGTAATCTTGGTTTAATCAAAGCCGCTGAACGATTTGATGAAACTCGTGGTTTCAAATTTATATCCTACGCTGTGTGGTGGATTCGCCAATCCGTTCTTCAGGCACTTGCAGAACATTCAAGGATTGTCAGACTGCCGCTGAATCGTGTTGGAACGATAAGCAAAATTAATAAAACATCTGAAAGACTCGAGCAGGAATTCGAAAGAAGCCCCAGGGCAGATGAGCTCGCTCGACAATTGACCATGCAGCCGCATGAAGTTTCAGATGCTGTAAGAATTTCACGGAGACATCACTCTCTTGACACCCCATTTTCCGATGAAGATAAAAATTGTCTATTGGATGTAATTGAGGATGGCAAGCAGGATTCTCCTGATAAAGATTTAATGAGAGACTCATTAAGAGAAGAAGTGATAGCTGCCCTGGAAACATTAAAAGATCGCGAAAAAGACGTGATCAAAATGTATTTTGGCATTGGTATGGACTATGCGCTGACTCTTAACGAGATAGGTGAAGAATTTCATTTGACCCGGGAACGGGTTCGACAGATAAAAGAAAAAGCCATCAGAAGACTGAGGCATAAATCACGAAGTAAGAAACTTCGTTCTTATCTAGGATAACTATTATTATTACAGGCGAGAGGGGGTAATATTTTTGATTTTTGTAACTGTTAGAAACGGCGAGCCGTTTGAAAAAGCGCTCAAGCGCTTCAAGAAAAAATGGGAAAAAGCAGGTGTTTTGAGGGACGTGAAAAGAAAGTCCTACTATCTTAAACCCAGTGAAGCAAAAAGGGTCGCCGCCAAGAAATCGGCAAAATCAAGACATAGAATGTTCCGTCGCTAGGAAGAATTCTTATATTATCTACAAAGAGCCATCCATTTTGGGTGGCTTTTTGCTTTTTAGGAGACATTCATTTTTTTAGGGAATTAGCGCAAGTAGGGGATTTTAGCTTGGTTTTCTTATTGAATTTCATCTCAAATAATCATGAACTGCCGATTCTATCAGAATGTAAATTTAGCCAATAGGATTTAAAAAATTATTTAATACAGGCAAGATAAATAACAGATTATGGAACTAATAAGAAGCATTTCAGGGATTAGGGGAATTGTCGGAAAAACATTAACTGGTGAAGACGTGGGAAAATATGCCCGGGCATTTTCACAAATCCAGGGTGAGGGTCCCATATTGCTTGCCAGGGATAGCCGCTATCATGGTCGGGAATTATTATCACATGCCAAATCAGCGCTGGTAAGGGCAGGAAGGGATATTGTGGATTGCGATATCATCCCAACGCCAACTGCCCAGTTTCAGGTGCAACATCAAAATTTTGCCGGTGGAATTGTCATAACCGCCAGTCATAATCCGATGGAGTGGAACGGTTTAAAGTTTATTGACAGAGATGGCTGCTTCCTTGGGGCTGAAGTGAATCAGCAATTATTTGATACTGCCGATAGTTTATCACCACAACCAATCAATAAAAATCTCAATGATACGATAAGTCAATTAGCCGCCCAGGATCATCTCAGCCACACAATTAACCTGTCTATTATCGATACAGAAAAAATAAAAAATCGAAACTTCAAAGTTGTATTAGATGCGGTTAACGGGGCTGGATCATTTATACTTCCTGAATTACTTTCATCATTTAACTGCGATTTGGTTACCATTTATTGCTCGCCTGATGGGACGTTCCCCCGTGGATCCGAACCACTACCGGCGAATCTTGTTGATCTGGGCAAGGCGGTAAAAAAACATGGTGCTGATGTGGGATTTGCAGTCGACCCGGATGGTGATCGCTTGGCTGTTGTTGACGAAAATGGTAAACCACTTGGAGAAGAATATACATTAACAATTTGTGCCGATGGTTATCTTGCCGAGTCTGGTAACAAACAGCCGCTGGTGACAAATTTATCCACCACAATGGCCCTCGATAAGGTGGCTGAAAGATATGGTGTGGAAGTAAAGAGGTCCTCAGTTGGCGAGATAAACGTTGTAAACCTGATGAAGGAATCAGGATCCCTCCTTGGCGGTGAAGGTAATGGCGGCGTCATCCTGAAAGAGTCACATTATGGTCGGGATTCCTTAGTCGGAATCGCCATGTTCCTCAATAAAATGAGTCAGGTTGATATGCCCGTAAGCAGGATATTTTCCTCAATGCCGCAATTTGTCATGGCAAAAGATAAAATTGACCTGGGTGAAGTTAATGCCGATATGGTAATAAAAAAGATAGCCAGTATTTTTTCGAAAGTTGATCAGGATTGGCAGGATGGACTAAAACTTATCTGGGAAAATCAGTGGGTGCATATCCGAAAATCAAATACAGAACCCATATTACGAATTTATGCTGAGGCTGAAAATACTGATCTGCTAAAGAGTCTGATGTCATCGATTAAAGAGACTTTATCTGCTTAGATAAATTTCCGAGCATAATTTCCAGCATTACCGAATTAATACAACTTCAAAAACTTCTATCCCATGGCGGTATATCAAACCTGAAGTAATATTGATCTATTTGATCATTTAAGTGGTTCCACGAATATAAATATTGATGATATTTATTTATCTGGGATCATGATTTCGAAGAAATAATCCTCTCCAAAAAAACATCAAAACGCAGGCAATTATCGCTGCATCAGTTCATATTCTAAATCGGAAAATTCTAATCTGTATCAAAATATATCTTGTATCCAATCCCATATTAATTTTAATATTGAACATATGATAATTAATAATGAACATATGTTCATCTATCAAAAATAACCAAATGATTATGTAAATGAATAGAAATTAACCATTCACTTGAGAGATACTGGAAACGAAAATATTACAATGTTATACGAAGCATCCATCCTTTATTATGAACATGGATACAGCCAAAAAGAAATTGGTGCCAAGCTTGGTGTCTCAAGACCTGGTGTATCCCGCATGCTTCAAAAAGCCAGGGATGTGGGTATTGTCCGCATTGAAATTACCGACCCATCTGCCAGTGGGACTTTGATGGAAAATCAGTTAAAGGAAATTTACGGTCTCAAAAAAGCAGTAGTTATTCCTTCAGATGGAATTTCCACTACCATTTTATTGAATCGCCTGGGTAAAGCCGCCGCCAAATATCTTGATTCGGTCATTGAATCGGGGATGACAATTGGTATTTCCTGGGGCACAACAATGAAAGCGGTTTCAGATAATTTAATTGATAATGCCGCCAATGATATTTCAATTGTTCAACTAAATGGTGCATTAACCCGGGCAGCGTATAATACCCATGCCTCAGAGATAATCCAAAAAATGGGAGAATACTACCATTCAATTCCATACATGTTGCCCCTTCCGGCCATTGTTGAAGGGACCGATATCAAATCGGTAATGATTTCAGATCGGCATATATCCCGGACGCTAAATCTTTCACAGGAATCTTCAGTAGCAATTTTTACCATTGGATCATTTGGGAATGATTCTGCTTTGGTCAAGGCCCATTACTTCGAAGAAGATGAAGTTATAACCTTAATTGAGAACGGGGCAGTGGCTGATATTTGTTCACGGATTATCAACCGTGACGGGGAAATCTGTTCAACGGATCTCAATGATAGAACAATGGGGGTAGAACTAGTGGATTTGAAAAGAAAAGAGTTCTCAATTGCAGTTGCCGGCGGCATAGATAAGGCAGAAGCTATCAGGGCAGGACTGAAAGGACAATGGTTCAATGTTCTAGTGACAGATGAAAAAGTTGCAGAACTGCTGCTGCCGAATTTTAACAACAATTAAATTAATCCAAAAAATTAGATAAAAGGATTTAACAGAATGTCAGAACAAACATCTCAATCATTTCCGGTAGCATTAGGTGCCGATCATGGTGGATTTAATTTAAAGCAAATTATTAAAGATGATTTAATATCCAAAGGATATCAGGTTAATGATGTTGGGACTCATAATACTGAAGCAGTTGATTATCCACAATTAGCAAGAAAGGTTGCTGAAGAGGTATCCTCAGGTCGATCCAGGTTTGGTATTATGATCGATGGTGCAGGAATCGGTTCCGCAATGGTGGCAAATAAACTCCCTGGAGTCCGGGCAGCGTTATGTTATGATTTATCAACGGCTGGGAATGCTCGTGAACATAATGATGCCAACGTTCTCACTATGGGGGCAGGGCTCATCGGATCGGAACTTGCCCAACAGGTGGCTCGTGTATTTCTCACCAAAGAATGTTCTGTACCACGGCATCAGAAAAGAGTCGATATGATAAACAACCTTGACAGCAGTAGTAATTCACAAAAAATTGTATCCACAGAGGATCATATTCAATTATCAAACGAAAATCTTTCAACAGAAGACATCCAAAATATAGCTCAAGTGGTTGGCGAATTACTCCAGTCTGATTCCACAAATATTTCTCATGCTGAACAAAATACATGCAAGTCAGATATGATATGCAAATGTGGCGTTTGCCTGGATAAAAAGCCGGAGACCATCCGGCAATTCCTTGATATGGGTGTACAGAGAATTGGTTATCATGATAGTTCAGGCTGTGAATGTGTGCCGGAAGACATCGCCCAATGTATCGATCACACTATTTTGAAACCGGCAACAAAATCAGATGATATTAAAAGAATTTGCAGTGAAGCAAAGGAATACAGTTTTGCCTCAGTTTGTGTTAGTCCCAGTTATGTGAAACTTGCGGCAAAAGAACTTGCCGGTTCCAAGGTAAAAGTGTGTACGGTTGTTGGATTTCCTTCCGGTGCCCACACCCCTGAAATCAAAGCCATGGAAACACGTCAGGCGATTCGTGATGGCGCTGAGGAGATTGATATGGTTATCAATATTGGTGCCTTAAAGAGTGGTGAAGATGATTTAGTCTACCGGGACATTCGTAAAGTATGCGAAGCATGTGAAGACGGCAGTGCGGTGAGCAAAGTCATCATTGAAACCACCTATCTCACCGAAGATGAAAAGGTTCGAGCCTGTCAATTATCCAAAAAAGCCAAAGCAAATTATGTAAAAACATCGACAGGATTTGGACCAAAAGGTGCAACAATTGAAGATGTGGCATTAATGAGCAGTATTGTTAGATCGTCCGGTATTGGTGTTAAAGCAGCAGGTGGAATATCCAACTATGATGACGCAAAAAAAATGATTGATGCCGGTGCTACCCGACTGGGCGCAAGTGCTGGAATTCGGATTCTGCAAGAATCCAAATCAGTAACATATTCGAATTAAAATTAAGAATCTAAAGGAGAAATAATAGTGGTTGATTTAAGAGCTTATGCATTTTTGGACAATTTACAGCCCCAGTATGCAGCATATCTGGGAACGATTGCCAAGGGATTTTTACCAATAGCTGGAATGGCTTCATTGTATATCGAAATCAGTCCTGGGATTGAGATTAACCGGGTGACGGATATTGCCTTAAAATCTACGAATGTCACCCCGGGAATGCAGATTGTAGAAAGATTATATGGCATGTTGGAGGTTCATTCAGAATCTCAAGCTGATGTGAGACAGGCAGGTGCAGCTATTTTAGAATCTCTGGAGTTAAAAGAAGAAGACCGCTGGAAACCAAAAATATTTTCCAAGCAGGTAATACGAAGAATTGACGATCATCAAACACAGTTGATTAACAGGATGCGTTATGGTAATATGATATTACCGGGGCAGTCCATGTTTATTATGGAAGTACAGCCGGCAGCCTATGCGGCGCTGGCCGCTAATGAAGCTGAAAAAGCAGCGAATATCAATATCCTTGATGTGAGAACTTTTGGAAGTTTTGGACGGATTTATCTTGGTGGTGAAGAACAGGATATGGAAGTAGGCTGGCGGGCCGCAGTAAGGTCAATAGAAGAAGTAACCGGAAAAGAAAAAACTAAATAAAAAGGAAGGCTAGTAAAATGGCAGAAGCATTAGGAATGTTAGAAACGCGGGGATATCCTGCAGTAGTAGAAGCAGCTGACGCAATGGTCAAAGCTGCAAAAGTAGAATTAGTGTCTTATGAAAAAACAGGCGGTGGATATGTGACTGTATGTATCCGTGGTGATGTGGCAGCTGTGAAAGCAGCATGTGATGCCGGAAAAGCCGGTGCCTCCAGGGTTGGTGAAATTGTTGCCGTTCATATTATTGCCCGACCTCATCCAAACGTGGATGCAGTTTTACCATTAGGTAGAACAACTGAGGGAAAAGCTGATATGAAAAAATACAAATAATCGGATTTCAAAATGAATCTTGCTAAAGTGGTGGGCACAGTTGTGTCCACACAAAAAGAGCAAAGCCTGGAAGGATTGAAATTTCTGATTCTGCAAAAAGTAGATCTTGATGGAAATGACATCGATGGTTCTATTGTTGCGGTTGATGCGGTGAGCGCCGGTGTTGGTGAAATGGTTCTCTATGCCTCAGGAAGTTCAGGACGGCAGACCGAAATAACCGATAAAAAGCCCTGCGATGCAGTAATCATGGCAATTGTTGACAGTTGGGAAGTCAATTATGAAACCCGATATAAAAAAGGTGTGAATGACTAAATCTGTATCAATGGATAATTTATTGGATGTTCAGAATGGAGGAATACAATGGCTTCACTAACAGCTGATCAGGTGAGATTAATTGCAAACCAGGTTGTGAGTAATATGCGTTTTGATAAATCTGGTTCTCAAAATAATCCATCTGTGATTTATGAGGACTCAAGTAGACCAAATGCCTCAGTCGGCGTATTTTCCAGCATCAATTCAGCAGTAAAGGCTGCTCAGAAGGCTCAAGTTCAATTGATGGAGCTTTCCCTTGCTCAAAGGGAAAGAATCATTTTGAATATTCGAAGCTGGATGATGGACAATGCTGAAATTCTGGCCAGGAAGGCATACGAAGAAACAGGTCTGGGCCGGTTTCAGGATAAGATTATCAAAAACAAATTGGTCACAGAAAAAACTCCGGGGACTGAAGTGCTCAGACCGGAAGCAGTTTCCGGTGACCGGGGTCTGACATTAATGGAACGGGCTCCCTATGGGGTTATCGGATCCATCACTCCATGCACAAATCCCACTTCGACAATTATCTGTAATACTATCGGCATGTTGGCTGCCGGCAATTCTGTGGTATTCAACGTGCATCCAACGGCAAAAAATGTGAGTATCTATAATATTGAGCTCCTGAACAAAGCAATTATTCAGGCTGGTGGACCAGAGAATCTGGTAACAACAGTTATAGAACCGACGATTCAAAGTGCACAGGAATTAATGACACATCCAGGGATAAATCTATTGGTGGTGACCGGTGGTGCAGCGGTTGTGAAGGCGGCTATGACCAGTGGAAAGAGAGCCATTTGTGCCGGACCTGGCAATCCGCCGGTTGTTGTGGATGAAACTGCTGATATTGAAAAAGCTGCCAAGAGTATTGTCAATGGCGCTTCCATGGATAACAACATCATTTGCGTTCTTGAAAAAGAGGTCTTTGTGGTGGAATCCGTTGCAGATCAACTTCTTTCAGCTTTTCAGCGACATAATGCCGTTGTCCTCAAGACATATGAAATAGAGCAACTGGATAAAGTTATATTTGACGAAATACTAGGATCACGAAAACCGGGGAAAATCAATAAATCTTATATCGGTAAACCAATACAGGAAATATTGCAGAAAATTGGCAAACATGTTGACGATTCTGTCAAACTTGCAATTGCTCCGGTAGAGATAGGACATCCACTTGTTTGGACAGAACAGATGCTGCCGGTGATGCCTTTAGTGAGGATGCCAAATGTGGATCAAGCTATTGATGCTGCCAGGGATGCTGAACATGGTTTTAGACATACTGCCATGATGCATTCAAAGAATCTGGATAATCTCAGCCGCATGGCCAGGGTGATGAATTGCAGTATTTTTGTAAAAAATGGTTCATCAGTTGCAGGGCTTGGATATGGTGGAGAAGGATATTGTTCATTTACAATTGCCAGTCCTACTGGAGAAGGATTAACCCATCCTATCAGTTTTACACGCGAGAGACGCTGTGTTCTGGTGGATCACTTCAGGATCATATAGATGAGACAGTATCCGGCAATAGCAATTCTTGAGATTTCCAGTATCCCAACGGGAATAGCCACCGCTGACAGCATGGTAAAGAATTCACCGATAACCATTTTGAAATCAGGAACAGTCCATAACGGAAAATTTGTTATATTCATTGGCGGTTCAGTTGCATCAGTTGAAGAGTCATATAATAAAGGACTTACTGTTGCCAGTGGTTTTTTAATTGATCATATTTATCTTCCTTTTATACATTCGCAGGTCCATGATTCTATTTTAGGCGAACGGCGTAAATGTATTGGCGAGGCTATGGGGATCATTGAGACTTCGACAATCTCATCTATTGTATATGCAGCAGACTCCGCTCTTAAAGGAACGAATATCCAGCTTGTTGAATTACGGTCAGCTGATGATATTGGCGGTAAAGGCATTGCCATTTTTTCCGGTGCTACCGAAGAAGTGGAGACTGCCGTTGAAATATCAAAAAGCACGGTTGCCGATTCTGGATACTGGTTGAGTGATATTGTAATTCCAAGAATCGCCAGTGAAATGAAGGATCAGGTAGAACATTCAACAACATTTTCAAAAAATTCATTAATGAATTTAAAAGGCGGAGAACTATAATGCATCTGGGTAGAATTATGGGGACTCTTACACCATGCGTCGTGTACAAAGGTCTAGAGGGTATGCCAATGCTTATAGTGCAGCCCCTTGACAAATTATGCCAGAAGAAAGGCAATCCTTTCATTGCAGTAGATCCAATAAGGATGTGTGGCAAAGACGAGCTGGTATATTATGAAAGCTCACGTGAGGCTGCCTTGGCCTGTGATCCCTGGTTTGTACCTGTGGATCATGCCGTCATCGGTATTGTAGACGATGTCAATCTAATTAAAATGGATGAAAATCAGCGAATTGAAGAGGTAAAATAACGTGATAATCGGGAAAGTCAGCGGCGCTATTCATTCGACAATTAATCATCAATTTTATGAAGGCAAAAGATTACTGGTTGTCGATTACCTTGATAAAAAAGGTGAACCAACAGGAGAATATGTTATTGCAATTGATACCGTAGATGCCGGTGCCGGAGAAACGGTTCTTCTCATCGATGAAGGAAATTCCGCCCGTCAAATTGTCGGTGACAGCATGGCCCCCCTCAGATCAATCATCGTTGGTATTATTGATGATATTCATTGTGAGTAGAAAGTGAAAAGTATAAAGTAGCTAGCCCGCCGAAGAAGGAGGGCCTGCCTGCCGGAGGAAGGCCTGCCTGCCGGAGGAAGGAAAGTGGAAAGTAGAGAGTAGCTTGCCCCTAGAGGCAGGAAAGTAAAAGACAGATAGATTAATTACATTTATCTAGCCCATGTTTGAAGGCATGGCATCTGCCTACCCCCTTAAAATTTGTCAATTCTATATATTTTAAAATTGTGACAAAATATAAAATTAAACCTTTATAATCACCGACATCAGTCATTTCGGACTGTTTTTAAAACCTGATCAATTCAAGTTCACAATCAATAGTCGATAAAAATTATTTTATTCGATATATTTATTACCGTAATTTTATCACATACTTACATCAATATAAAGTTATTACTTAAATATAATAATAAATTAAAATGGCTAAATTAAACAACTTAAAGATAAAACTTGATGATCGATTCCCTGATTCTCAAATCATGATTAATGGATTATCTGATTTACCTGAACATTATGCACCAACCGGCAGAAGCGGTTCTCACATTGAGATCAACGTAAAATCTAGATTATTTAAGGATAAGAGCCTATTGGATCAACATAAAATGATTCATGAAGCAATTGAGGAACTTATGCAAATGAATGGCGGCTTTATCCATGCCGTCACAATTAAAACGTCTTTAAAAATTTGAAATAGGAACAATAAATGATACATGATAAAATGATAAGAGAAACAGTTGAGAATAATAAAGTCGCTGTTTTTATGAAGGGAACATCACAGCGTCCGGCATGTGGATTTTCAGCACGAATGGTTCAGGTTATGGACCGATTGCAGGTTGAATATAAAGATGTAAATATTTTGCAGGATCATCCAAGATTTGCCATGGAGCTCAAGGAAATATATGGGTGGCCAACCTCACCGCAATTGTATATCAACGGTAAACTGATTGGTGGATCAGATATTGCAATTGAAATGCTTCAGTCAGGTGAATTGCAAAAACTGGTGGACGTAGTTGAATAAATCATATTAAAAGATTAAAATATTTATCCCTTTAATAAACCGGGATTAAAAATAGAATATAAAATCGCCACCTAATTAATTCTTACGCAGGACGACCGATGTCTGCATAATTCTCTTTCGGATCTAGGCCTTACCCTTTAAAATATCCAGTCGTTTATCAAGTTCATACCAGGCTTTATTCGGTTCCTTGGCCTTCAACTGTTCATAGAATTCCATTGCCGGTTTCTGATGAGTTTTAGTTTTTATCAATTTGAACAGTTCAAAATGAAGATCGGCTTTTTCCGAAGCGCTTTCAGTATCATCCAGCATCTTAAACAGGTAGTTATCAGGACCCTCTTTACCCTGATGAAACTCAATTTTACCTCTGAGCATTCTACCTTCAAATACTTTTTCAGGAATACCGGCATTTTCCTTCTTATCCAATACAAACTCATTCAGTTCATTTGCTTCATCAAATTTATCTAAAAGGAAAAGTAGCTCAGCCTTATGATACATCTGTGCCCATGAGAATGAGTCTAATTTCATATCTTTTGACACCTTAATGGCTTTATCATAATATTTCATTGCTGAATTATATTGTTCTATTTCAACATATAAATCCCCCAGTCTACCTGCTGCACTGGCAAGACCCTGCTTATTTCCAAGAGATTTGGATATATCAAAAGCGGTTTTAAAGTATGGAATACTTTTTTCTATTTCACCCATTAACCGATATACACCGCCAATAAAATTACTGGATGTTCCAATTCCGCGTTTGTCACCCAATTCCTGTGATAATTGCAATTGTTTCTCTGAACATTCCAATGCTTTTGGGTAATCACCCATTCTTTGATATATATTACCAATATTGCCAATTGAATCCGATACGCCTTTTTTGTCACCCAATTCTTCAGATAGTTTAACACGTTTATCAAAAAACTCTTTTGCTTTTTCAAGATCACCCATATAATAATGAGCCGTTCCAATGAGAGCTGTTGCAACAGATATACCAAGTTTATCATCAATTTTCTCATCTATTTCGAGTTGCTGTTTATAATATATCATTGCTTTTGAGTAATTTCTCTGCGTCTGGTATATTAATCCGATATTTCCAACAGCTTTGGCCACACCAGCCATGTCACTCTGTTTTTCTGCTATCTTTTTCATTCTCTCAAAATTAATTAAAGCGTCTTCATTTTTACCTAATCTCCAGAAGACAAGACCCATATTAGCTACAACAGTAGCAATATTCTTGTCATCATTTTGATTTTCCGTGAGATGAAGTGAATGTTCAAAATGGGTCATAGCAGACTCATAATTTCCCTTCACATACATAAGTTTACCGAGATCGAGTTCAGTTTTTGCCTGACGAAAATCATCTTTGATAATACCAGACAATATGCTGAGACGATTACAGAGTTCTACTGATTCATCCCATTTACCGACAAGTTGGAGAATTCCGGCTTTTTGTAAACTGATATCGACAAATTTCTGGATTCCCTCAAGGTCATCCTCTTTTACCGGAGTTTGTGCTGATTTAGATTTTGGTGTATCAGCATAAACCTGAACCCAATCAAAATACGTCAGGATACGATCGTAATATGTGATGGCTTCAGAATTCTGGTAATTTTCCCGGGCATAATTACCGGCTTTTTCCAGATATTCAAGTGCTTTATCCTCAACTTCGGCTTTTTCATAATGATTTGCCAAATCTGAGTAATACATCTCAAGCTGATCTTTATAGAGTGACTCCATCGTTTCACCGGCAAGGGCATGCAAAATTCGCAGATGTTTTTTTAGCTGCATTTCATAAATGACATCACGAATCAATGCATTTTTAAACACATAATCCATGGTGGAAACATGAAACCAAATTGTCTCTATTTCTCCTTCGGAAAGTTGCTCTCCCAGAGGCTGGTTTTTTAACATTGCCGAGAGGATTTTCACAGCAAATTCGCGCCCAAGTGTAGAAGCAGTTTTTACGATATGTTTTAATTTTCGGGTAAGCCGGTCAATTCTAGCAACAATGATTGCATTGATACCGGATGGCATTTCAATATTATCAGCATTGATATTAAATTTTTCATCAAAACATTTATTATCTACCAGATATAACAGTAATTGCTCGATATAAAAAGGGTTACCGTCACTTTTTTGATAGATAATATTCAATGTGTTTTTTGGTAGATCGTCGCATTTTAGATGATTTTCAATGAGTTTCTTTGAGATTTTTTTATCAAGGGATTCTAAGGTAATGCGACTTTCCTTTATCCCTTCAAGTTCAAATGAGAAATTTGTATCATCATCATTAAATCGACATGGTGAAATAATAATAATAGGATAATTTTCAACATTCCTGCTTAATACATGCAATAAGTTTAAGGTATCAGTATCTACCCAGTGGCAATCTTCTAATTCAATAACAACCGGTTTCAGCAAACTTTCTGCTTTTATCAGGTTTTTTATAGCATATAATGTATTTTCATAGCGAATCTGAGCTTCCAGTGATTCATATAAAGAATTTGGCCAATGGATATTCAATAATGCACCAAGGAATGATTTGGTTCTTATCAGTTCATTGCTGATTTCTTCATCGGTAGTAAGATCGACAAGCTCATTCAGTTTTAGCTCAAAATTTGTTTTATTCTGCTCAGCAGACATATCTTTGGATTGGTTAAAATAACTATCGATAAAATAAATAATCGGGTTAAAGCTTTTTTGAAGAATACCATCACATCGCATGCGGAAGATAGAGAATTCATCTTGATTCAGGGTTCTCTTCAATTCATGAATTAAACGGCTTTTTCCAACGCCGGCATTCCCGTCGATATAAACTATTCCGCCAAACTTTGACTTATGGAGAGGGGCCAGATAATTTGTTAACCGTTTTATCTCGTTATCTCTGCCAAGATGCTCACCGATAAAAACTGTGGTCTGCTCTTCTACTTCATCCTCTAGTTTATACGTTGGTATAGTGCCGGCACGTCCTTTAAACTCAAAATCATCAACATAATTAAATACAAATGAGCTGTTTTTTGATATGTCTTCACTGACAAATAGTTCTCCCCACCCAGCTTTCATCATATAACGGGCAGACTGATTTACCGTATTCCCCAGGCAGGTAAATTCCTGTCTTAATTCCGTGCCATTGTATCCAGCATACAGAATTCCCTGGCAAATACCGGCACGAAGTTTTACTGATGGATCCATCTCATCTCTTATCCCAAGGATGAATTTTAAAGCTCGATCGAGATTATTCTCATAAGATATTGGTGCACCAAAAAATACCAGCACATTACCGCTTTTATCACCAAAATCAAGATGCGGATGACTTCCGCCATAAGCCTCCTGTTTATCAATGACTACATTAATAAAGGTATCCAAATCAGGTACAGATTCAAATGAAATAAATACAGATACCGCATCTCTGAACTCTCCTGCCGGGAAATTGAGTTCATTGTGACCGGCAAATACGGCAGCAGCCTCCTCGGATAAAACGGGCGCGACGGCGGGTTTTTCAGGTGTCTCATAATCCTTTGTTTCCAAAATCTGATGGAATATTGTCCCGGAATCATTTTTCTGTGCACTTTTGGCGATTTTATCACGAAATAAGTTGAGTATGTTTTCATCGGCAACAATATCACCCTGATCACAGAAATGCTCAGCAAAAGCGCAATTATCGACAGCATATCCTTTAAAGTAATAGGCTTTGGAATCATCATTTCCCACAATACCCCAATCTACCATACCATAGGATAATCCGACTTTTACGGCAAATGGGAAATCACCATATTTTGATTTAAATATTTTATTTACACTGAAGAAATCCTGGATAACATTGGCTGACTTTAATACCAGTTTTGCAACTTCGACGGGGTCTTTATCGCCAATAGGCAGTAATGCAGTAAATGCGTCTCCAGCATATCGAGTGATAAAACCATCATGTGAATAAATAGAATCAACTGCGGTTGAAAAAAGAAATTCAAGTGTATCTGAAAGAACTTCAGCACCTTCTTTACCATGTTTCATTAATGCTTCAGTTGTTTGGGTGAAACCTGAAATATCAATAAAAATTGAACAAGCCTCAAATTCGCCTGAATTTTCATTATTTAAATACTGGTCAACTACAAATTTTGGGATAAGATTTCTCATATTAATTCCTTGAAAATTATAGGGCTATATTAATTAGAATATTCTTCTAATGGAGATGGAGGATTTGAGATGCATAAATTAAAATCATTGCAACATAAGTTAAATGGTGAACAAGCTGATCAACGCCAAATAAAATCCAGAATTGATAATCAGTTGATTTCCATCCATTTATTCGGTTATAATTTTCCTTGAACCAGTCCATATGATAATGCACCAGAAATTCCCCAACAGACAAATATAGAATGGTCCGTAAAATATCAAAACTCATTTCAGTAGACACGAATAGTACAACAAAAGACAATAGGGCGTGGATTCCAGAATGTGAGATTCCGCCCCAATGACCATATTTACCCTTATTCGCTAACATATAATGAGTTTGAAGCGGTGTAAAATCAGCTAAAAAATGCTTGATTGTTAACACCGTTACCAACGCCATTAGATTATATAATATTTCCATATTTTATTTCCTTTAATCGAACTTATTTTTTTAAAGCCCCTTGATATATTCAGATATGTCGGCCACATCGATTTGTTCTTGTAATAAATATTTTTCAGAGTATACTTTCCATACTCCGCTTTTTAAAAACAATTTAACAATATTAGGATCCAGGTGATCACCTGCCATACCGCGGATAATACTAAACGCAGTACTCAAAGGCATTGGGTCTTTGTAGGGACGATCCTGAGCAGTTAAGGCTTCAAAGATATCAGCCAGCGCCATGATTCTCGCAGGTATTGACATTTCTTCACCTTTTAGACCTGCAGGATAACCGGTTCCATTCATTTTTTCATGATGGCCGCCAGCAATTTCAGGTACGTCTTTCATATTTTTGGGGAATGGCAGGGAATTTAACATGTCAATTGTTACGACGATATGATCATTAATCCGTTGACGTTCTTCCTTGTTAAGTGTACCTCTTTCAATTGAAAGATTATAAACATCTTCTTCACTGAGCAATTCCTGCAGGGTGCCGTTTGAATCACACCATTTTATTTTACCAATTTCCTTCACCCGTTCTTTATCTTTCTGGTTCATAAATTCACCACCGGGATTACATTTTATAATAAAATTCAGATCATCGATAATTTTAAGATTGAGATGCTCGTATTCCTGCATATGTTTTTTGTTCTCAGCTGGATTCCCTATTATATTCTTTAGATAATTAATTTCTGCATCCCTGAGTAATATCTCAAAGCGGGATTTAATATTATCGATTCCATCTCGGATGGTTTGCAGTTTAGTTTCCTTATCAAGGATATGATCCGGGGTTGACAGTTTTCCACAATCATGAAGCCAGGCAGCAATTCTCAGTTCAAACCATTGATTTTCGTCAAGTGCAAAATCTTTAAAGGTATTCATGCGGCTTTTGGTAGCAACATCGGCAATCATCTCAGTAAGTTCAGGCACCCGAATGCAATGCCCGGATGTAAAATGCGATTTTGCGTCAATAGCTTGGGCTATTACTTTTACGATGGAATCAAATAGATCTTTATGGCTTTGTATCAGTCGCTGATTATCCAATGATATGGCAGCAAATGAGCATAAAGTTTGTATAATGGGTTCAATTTCCTTTGCAAATGAAATGGTATTACCGGTGTCAGGATTTGTTGCATTTATAAGCTGTATAACACCAATGACATCAGCTTCATAGTTCTTGAGCGGCACACATAAAAATGATTTTGACCGATAGTTATTATTTTTATCAAAATTCTTTGCCCCGGAAAAATCAAAATCCTTCACATCATATGCATCTTCTATATTTACTGATTCACCAGATAACATCACATGAGTTGCAACAGAGTTATGGTTTGGTTCACCCGTTTCTTGATCATATAACTGCAATCCGGGAATTAAAACTTTCTTACCGGACGTTCCTCCCATTTCAAAATTTAATGAAGCGGTCTTCAAAATAATATAATCAAGTGTAGATTCTTTGTCATCACCATTCACCAAATATAAGGTTCCGCCGTCTGCATTGGTAATGGATTGAGCTTCGCTAAGAATCCTATCCAACAGTTTTGTTGTATTTCTCTCAGAGGTCAGAGAAACGCCGATATCGATCAAATGCCAAAACAGATCGATCGAAATAGCTCTATTTCCTTTATCATTTATTTTATTATTTGTTTTAATATTTGCTGCCAATTAATTATAAATGGAATTGCATACTTGATGCGTGTTGTGATGAATCAAATTTAATTCTATCTCAAATACGAGTGCAAATTTATAAAATAATTTTACTGTTCACACCTTATTCTAAATCATCTATGCGAATTAATTTGTAATTCGTATTTATTGACTTAGCAATCACTGTAATATTGGCGCTTAATTATGGAAACTATTAAACCAAAAAAGGGACAAACCCTAAATCTCAAAATCGAATCTCTTGCCTTTGGTGGCATGGGAGTGGCCAGAATCGATGGTCATGTTATATTTGTAAAAAATTCTCTGCCCGGTCAGGAAGTGACTGCCATGGTTATAAAACGAAAGAAAAACTACCTGGAGGCAAGAGTAACAGTCATTATCGAAGAATCCCCATTTTCTGTTCCAATACGATGTGATCATTTTAAATATTGCGGCGGCTGTACATTTCAAAATCTGGATTATCCTCAACAACTCATTCAAAAACAATCACAGGTTGCAGACGTGATGAGAAGATTGGGACGTTTTGAAAATGCTGAGATAGCGACAATTGTTGGCTGTGATAGAAAATTTCACTATCGAAATAAGATGGAATATACATTTTCAAACAGGCGATTTATCACTGAACTCGATGAAGACCTTCCAAGGGATTTTGTTTTGGGTCAGCACACCCCAGGGAAATTTGACAAAATTCTCAATATCGATGAATGTCACCTGCAGGAATCTGAATGCAGCGCTATCCTGCAAATTGTAAAACATACTGCTTATGAAAATAAAATCGAACCTTATGATATCTTAAAGCATACAGGATTCCTCAGATACCTGATAATCAGGAATTCATTTAGCAGTGGTGAAATTATGGTCAACATGGTCACATCGAGTGAAGAGCCTGTACTGTTGGACCCCATTGTTGATATTCTGATGGAGAAATATCCCTCCATAACCAGTATTATAAATAATATTAATACAAGAAAGGGCGGTACATCTCAGGGTGAAAAAGAGATCGTGCTTTTTGGTAAACCATTTATTACTGAATCCATTGGCCGTTATCAGTTTGAGATTTCAGCCAATTCATTCTTTCAAACCAATCCAATTCAAGCAGAAAAACTATATGAAATGATCCTGGAGGATTGTGAATTGACTGGCTCCGAAACGGTATATGATTTATATTGCGGTACGGGTACCATCGGTATATTTCTTGCCGAATCTGCAAAGGAAGTTATTGGCATTGAGTTGGTCAATTCGTCAGTAATGAATGCCCGCGAGAATGCCATGAAAAATGATATTGAGAATATTCGTTTTTTCAAAGGTGATCTCATGACCTATTTTAATAATTATGCCGATGTTCATTCATTGCCAAACCCTGATGTCCTGGTAATTGACCCCCCAAGATCTGGGATGCATCCACGTACAGTTACTGACGTGATGGAAATGGCCCCAGACCGTATTGTGTATGTCTCATGTAACCCCTCAACTCAGGCGCGGGACTTACAATTATTATGCGCCGAGAAATACATATTACTCAGATGCCGACCAGTGGATATGTTCCCGCATACACCCCATATTGAGAACATTTCAGTAATGGTAAAAAGGTAAAACAGGGAAGATAAAACTTGATGGAATATGCTATTACAACGGATAATCTTTCAAAAAATTACGGTACTTTCCAGGCTCTCAAAGGGATAGATCTGCGTATTCCAAAAGGATCTTTTTATGGTTTGCTCGGACCAAATGGCGCCGGTAAAACCACCACCATTGGCATCCTTACAGGACTGGTAAATATCACATCCGGTTCGGCATCTATCCTTGGTTATGATGTGGTGAAACAGTATAAGAAATCCCGATCTTTGGTTGGCGTTTCGCCGCAGGAACTAAATTTTGATCCCTTTTTTCCATTAGATGAATTGCTCATGCTTCAGGCTGGATATTATGGAATCAAGCGTAAAGATGCGCGCGATCGCGCCATGGAATTGCTAAAACAATTTGGCCTGGAATCCAAAATTAATGTCAAAATGCGACAGCTTTCAGGCGGTATGAAAAGGCGGGTCCAAATTGCCAAAGCCCTTGTTCATGATCCACCCATAATTATTCTTGACGAACCAACAGCTGGTGTCGATATCGAATTGCGTCATATGATGTGGGACTATCTCACGAAAATAAATAAAGAAGGAAAGACCATTCTCCTGACCACTCATTATATCGAAGAGGCAGAAAAATTATGTGATACTGTGGCCATCATTGATCAGGGGGAAATAGTAATTGAGGGAAATCCACCAGATCTCATCAGAAAGATGGGAAAGAACATGATATGTGTAAGGGTAAATGAATGGGATACAAAAAAAACATTGGATAATTGGGATTATACGGTTGTCAATAATCAGCTTCACATCCAAACAAAAACTCCGGATATGGATATGCCGGTGTTGTTAAATCAATTATCAAAATTACAGGTCCAGGTATTAGAAGTGGTCGTTAAAAAAAGCAGTCTTGAGGAAGTATTTATAAAACTAACTGGAAAGTCTATCAATGTTTAATATTGGTTTTTTGACACTTGTCCGCCGCGAAGTTTTTAGATTTCTTGCCCTGTATAAACAAACGCTGGTACCAAGTGTCATTTCTTCTGGACTATATATAATGGTCTTTGGGCAATCATTAGGGTCTAGAATAGGTCCCATCAAAGATGTGAGCTATATCAGTTATATTATCCCTGGTCTGGCAATGATGTCGGTAATAAATAACGCCTATCAGAATTCTTCATCGAGCATGATACAATCAAAATTTTTGAGATTCATCGATGATATCCTCGTTACTCCACTCAGTGGTTTGGAATTAAGTACCAGTTATATTCTCGGTGGTGCCGTCCGTGGTTCACTCAACGGTATTCTTGTATTGTTAATAGGTATGATGCTTACCGATTTAAATGTCAATTCATGGCCAATGACATTCCTCTATATAATTACGGTATCCTGGACATTTGCAGCTCTTGGTGTAATCATTGGTATAACTGCAGAGAACTGGGATCAGATATCGGTATTTACAAATTTCATATTCATGCCGTTGACTTTCCTAGGCGGTGTTTTTTATTCTATCGATATGCTGCCTGAATTCTGGCGTGGAATTTCCCAGGTAAATCCATTATACTGGATGATAAACGGCATGCGATATGCTACCCTCGGAATCTATGATACGTCGCCTCTTCTATCATTGCTTATCAGTTCAGCTTTTGCGATAACATTTACATTTGTCGCTTCAATCATGTTTAGCCGGGGATATAAGATAAAAGTCTAAATATTGCTTTGCCGGGACTAATTATTAATTGGTAAACCTGGAGATTGTCTGGGCAGTTTTCTACCAGGCATATAAAAACTCTCGATATTAACTTCTGAATCATCAATTTTATTGAGGTATTTTTTATTCACTTTAAAAACAATCTGCTTTATAAATAATTTTTTTAAGCCAATTTTACTGAAAACATTTTTATCACTCACGGATTTATGCTAAATTAATCGTACCCTCATTCATGGTTTTTTAATGTTTCATAATTTAGTTTTACTACGTCATTTTAGAAACATCACCAGTCCGAAAAGATATTTTCTCCATTAACTTTTTTATTCACATTGTATAACAGTTTATTAAAATTGAATTATATTGCATATCTACTATATAAATAATTGGCTGAAGACTATGAATATTCCTTTCATTACTACGTGGATTCTGATTATTATTTTGAATCAAAATGACGCAATATTTACACGGTTATGACTGTTAACCGCCATTTTCTATTGATCAAATTGTACGCTTTCAACAAAATTTCTAGAAATTAACCAAACTATAAGGGAGAGAAATCACCATGAGAAAACTAAGCATTCTTATCATTGCTTTATTATGGTCAACTGGTCTGGCACAGGATCCACCTGAATTATTTCAGGTCAATCAATCCACATCTCAGGCTTTTTACTTTTTTGCCGATGCCGCTATTGATGGCGAAGGACTTACCAATGATGATTGGATAGGTGCCTTTAATGGAGACGTCTGTGTCGGTTTTGTCCAGTGGACTGGTGCATACAGCATGGTTGTCGTCATGGGCGATGATACTTTTGAATATTCCAGTGGTTATATGGCTGATGGGGTCGAACCTTCATTTGTGGTTTGGGACAATTCATCAGGTAGCTATTTAGATGCCGTTGCCAGCGGGGCAAATCCCGGTCTTGGTTTTGGTAATTTAGCCCAGATATTTGTCGACAATCTTGATGCCAATACTGGTCTTGAAGGATGTACCGATGACTCTGCATGTAATTATAATCCTGATGCAAATATCGAAGACGGCAGTTGTCTTTATGATGACTGTTTTGGTGAATGTGGCGGTGACGCTGTTGTTGACTGTGAAGATGTTTGCGGTGGCTCAGCCTATGAAGATGATTGTGGTGTATGTGATGATGATTCATCCAATGATAATGCCGATATGGATGATTGCGGTGTATGTGGCGGTAATGACGAATGCGTTGGTTGCATGGATCCTGAAGCACTCAATTATGATCAAAATGCTTCAATAGACTGCGGCGAAGAATGTTGTGAATATCCTACCGGAACTCCATGGACTCTCCCAAATCAATCCACAGCCCAGGCATTCTATTTTTTCTCGGCTGCAACAATTGATGCCGAATCAATTGTAGAAGATGAAGACTGGATTGGTCTCTTTAGTGGTGATATTTGTGTTGGTGCCGCTATTTGGGAAGGACCATTTACCATGGTGCTTGCCATGGGTTATGATAATTTTGAATACTCCTTGGGTTACTTAGCAGATGGTGAGATACCTGACTTCAGAATTTATGATGGTTCAGATTCTATGGAATACGACGGTGAGGTAATCGGTGTTACCCCAGGTACGGAATTTCATAATCTTGCCCAGATTTTTATAGATGAATTAGCAGCATATACTGTGCAGCTTGGCTGTATGGACCCGAATGCCTGTAATTACGATGAAAATGCTACCGAAGATGATGATTCATGTGTTGGTCCTGTTGGTTGCAATGAATGGTGTGAAGGTGATGAAGGTGGTCCTCTTGAATTTGATTGTGCCGATGTCTGTGGTGGTGCCAGTTATGACGATGATTGCGGCGTTTGCGATGATGATCCCTTAAATGATAATGCTGATATGGATTGTTCCGGTGAATGTTTTGGCGATGCCATGGAAGATTGTGCTGGTGTCTGTAATGGTGACAGTTATGAAGATGATTGTTTAGTTTGTGATGATGATCCATTAAATGACAATGCCGATATGGATTGTGCCGGTGAATGTTTTGGCGATGCCATGGAAGATTGTGCTGGTGTCTGTAATGGTGACAGTTATGAAGATGACTGTTTAGTTTGTGATGATGATCCATTAAATGACAATGCCGATATGGATTGTGCCGGTGAATGTTTTGGTGATGCCATGGAAGATTGTGCTGGTGTCTGTAATGGTGACAGTTATGAAGATGATTGTTTAGTTTGTGATGACGATCCTGATAATGACAATGCCGATATGGATTGCTCAGGCGAATGTTTTGGCGATGCCATGGAAGATTGTGCTGGTGTTTGTAATGGTGACAGTTATGAAGATGATTGTTTAGTTTGTGATGACGATCCTGATAATGACAATGCCGATATGGATTGCTCAGGCGAATGTTTTGGTGATGCCATGGAAGATTGTGCTGGTGTCTGTAATGGTGACAGTTATGAAGATGATTGTTTAGTTTGTGATGACGATCCTGATAATGACAATGCCGATATGGATTGCTCAGGCGAATGTTTTGGTGATGCCATGGAAGATTGCGCCGGGTTCTGTAATGGTGACAGTTATGAAGATGATTGTTTAGTTTGTGATGATGATCCTGAAAATGACAATGCTGACATGGATTGCTCAGGCGAATGTTTTGGTGATGCTGAAGAAGATTGTGCTGGTGTCTGTGACGGTTCTGCCTATGAAGATGATTGCGGTGTCTGTGATGATAATCCTGAAAACGATAATGCCGATGATCTTGGTTGCGGATGTTTTGAACCTGCAGCTTTAAGTTATTGTTATGATGCTGATGGTGATGGCATGGGATCAGATACTCCAGTAGAGTATTGTCTTGAAGATTTACCTGCCGATTGGGTTGAAGATTGCAGCGATGCCGAACCATTCTGTTTTGAAAATGATACCGATGAATGTGGTATCTGCTCCTCTGATGATAATATCCCCGATGATTATAACCATGGTGATGGACCGGATTGTGCCGATGTCTGTTTTGGATCCGCCTTTGACGATGATTGCGGTGTCTGTTCCGGTGGTAGTTCTTTTCACGAACCAAATTCTGATAAAGATTGCGCCGGTGAATGTTTTGGCGATTCAGATTTTGATGATTGCGATCTCTGTGTCGCACCTGAAGATTGGAACTGGGCCCAGGATTGTGCCGGTGAATGTTTTGGTGAAGCAATCGTCGATGATTGTGATGATTGTGTTGATCCACAGGACTTTAATGAAGCACAGGACTGTTTAGGTGTTTGTGATGGTGATGCCTATATTGATGACTGTGGTGTTTGTGATGGTTTGGATTCCGATATGGATTGTAATGGTGATTGTTTTGGTTCTGCCTTTATTGACTCTTGTGATCAATGTGTGGAAGGTGAAACTGGCGATGATGAAAACTGGGCATTTGATTGTGCCGGTGTCTGTTTTGGTCCCAATGAAGTAGATGACTGTGGTGTCTGTGATGATAACCCTGAAAATGACGGTGCCGATGATTTAGGCTGCGGTTGTTTTGAACCTGCACCCCTCACATATTATTTTGATTCAGATCAAGACGGTCTTGGTGCTGGTGAAGGACTTCTATTTTGCTTGGATGAAGTACCTGAAGGCTGGGTTGACAATAATGATGATACTGAACCAAACTGTGCCACCAATGATACCGATGATTGCGGATTGTGTGGAGGTGGTAATGCAGCGATGGATTGTAATGGCATTTGTTTTGGTTATGCCCTTGAAGATGATTGTGGCATTTGTGATGACAATCCTGATAATGACGGTGAAACCTGTCATAGTCCTTTTGCCAACGATCAGAGTGTATTAACAGATGAAGATGAATGTGTCACTTTTGATCTGGATGCTTTTGATCCTGATAACGATGACCTTCAAGTGATTTCCCTATTTGATCCAGCTGTTCAAAACGGTACTCTCACTGACGATGGTGAATTAAGTTTTACCTATTGTCCATCATATCAGTTTTCAGGTTCAGACGAGTTTATCTACTATGTTTCAGATGGTACTTACTCATCAAGTACTGCAACTGTCAGTTTTACAGTAACTGAAGTGGATGACCCGCCAGTAGCAGCCTCACTTGGAATGGATGGCACCGAGGATAATAGTATTATGGTTATTCTCGCCGCCACCGATATTGATACAGATGATGGAAATCTCTCATTTGAAAATATATCAACACCTTCCAATGGTGAATTAAATTTTGGTCGAGCTCTTGCTATTCTCGATTATATCCCCAACCCTGATTTCTGCGGTGATGATAGTTTTACCTATCAGGCTTTTGATGGCAATAGTTATTCAGAAGAAGCGACTATAACTCTCAATGTAGCATGTGTGAATGATGCACCGGTAATTGTCTCTGTAATGCCAGTTGGTTCTGATGAAATGGAGCTTGATGAAAATACCTCCCTTGATTTTACCGTTGAGTTATTTGATGTTGAAAACGATCCATTGACCCTTGATTTTCAGGGTGAACTTCATGGTGTATTTGATGGATCTTACCCTGATTATACCTATACACCAGACACTGGATGGTCTGGTATTGTCTTTGTGGCTTTGATTGCCAATGATGGTAATCTGGATTCAGAAGTCTGGACTCAGGAATTCTGGACCATCAATGTCAATGATCCGCCTGTAATTGAAGATGTAAGTTTTGATGTTTTCGAAGATGAAAGTTTAAGCGAGCCATTATTTGGGTTGGATCCGGATGGCGATGATTTCGATATATTACTCGGTTCAGTAGCGCCAGATAATGGATCTGTTTCATTGGATGGTAATGTATTTACCTATACACCAAATGGTGATTATAATGGATCTGATTCATTTACCTATTATGCCAGTGAAGTGGGTCGCGAAGATTCTCCTGAAGCCACAGTTACAATAAATGTTCTGCCGATTAATGACGCACCAACTGTAACAAGCCATGTTGAATATTTCGAGGTTGCTGATGGATTTACCTTTACTATTGACATAAATGATGTAGATGATGGTGATATCCATAATATCCTATTTTCAACCTATGATGATAATACCGGTGAAGCGGAGGCCGTTTTTGGTGGTCGCGTTTCAGGACCAGTTGATGGTGTATTTACCTATATGACCAATAGTAATCCATTTGATCTTGATGTCATAACCTTTACTGCCAGTGATGGACAGGAAAGTTCAAATCTTGGTTTATTAGAATTCCATATTCCATTGGCAGCAAGGCATCTCAGGGATGAAGCGCCAATAGCAGTACCACTGGACCTGGTGGTATCTGAAGATGTACCATTGGAAGTGACACTTGTAGGTGTTGATATTGAAGCGATTATTGGAGATGATGTAACTTTTACAATCATTACTGATCCCCTACATGGTTCATTAGGTGAGGGCACATTAAATGAATTTGATAATAATATTGTAACATGGTTTGCCAGTTATACACCAGATGAAAACTTCTTTGGACACGATTCTCTTGAATATATAATCATTAATCCAAATAACGGATTTACTCCAGTGCCGGGTATGATATATTATCATGTTACCCAAGTTAATGATATGCCTGAACTGGATGAACTTACCGGTGAAGACTTTGATGAAGACGATGCCGTAACAAAACCATTCTGTTGGGATGATCCAGAAGGCAATGATCAGGTTGATTTTACTACATATTCAACTGCAGATGAAAATGTGGCATTGTCAGTTGAATATGATACCGGCACCTGTGCCCAACTCGTAATCGTGCCAATAGAAAATTATAATGGCAATCTAACCGCGACAGTTATTATTCACGGTACTTCAGATCCATATTGTTCAAATTCATTATATGATAATGAGTCTGATTGTATAAATAACGATGATTTTTGGCTGCAGGCTGAAGACTTTACGTCAACCTCAGCTTTTGATATCAATATCGCCCCTGTCAATGACTTACCAAAGTTTGTCGGCCTTGAGGATACTCTTTTTGTCACCTTGCTGGAAGGTGAAGAGTGGAATTATGATTTTACTCCTTTTATAAACGATGTTGAAGATGATTCCATTTTCTTCTCTGATAATATTGGCCTTGATGATCTCAATGTGGAAGGCAATCTCTTTAGCTATATACCAGGGAATGATTTTGTCGGTGGTGTTGAGTTCAATGCTGAAATTGATGATGGTTTGGAAAGAGATAATCATGACCTTGATATTCAGAATGTCCAATTATACTGGACACCAATCAATGATGCACCGGTTCTTGGTGGAATTACTGCTGCATTAAGTATTGATGAAGATAGCGGTAATTATGTTGTAACAGTTACACCAACCGATATCGACACTCCTGAAGGGGTTTTGGACAATCTTACCGTAACATACACTGTTTCAGATGAGGAACTTTTCACTATACACAATTTGGATAATGTCGAGGACGTTTCAGATGTAGAAAGAACAATCACTTTAACACCTGCTGCAAATCTGAATGGTAGTGCCACTTTACAGATTACAGTTTCTGATGGCGAACTGTCAGATACTGATGAGTTTGTCCTGACAGTGAACCCTGTCAATGATGCTCCGGTACTGGCTGAAATTGGTGATTTAAATTTCAATGAAGGCGGCGGTTCTTCTGTTGAGTTGAACGCTACGGATATTGAATCTGATGCTTTATCCTACAGTGTTTCAGGCGGTACAAATGTATCTGCCAGTGTATCTACAAATGGTAATACTTTCCTTGACCTGGTTTCGGGTAGTGACTTTAATGGCAGTGAAATGATCACCATCACAGTTTGTGATAATGATTTTGATGATGAATTATGCGAGTCAGAGGATGTAACTGTCACAGTTGACTCTGTTAATGATGCCCCAATGATTACATCAACGGCTGGCATAGTGGCTCGAACATCTGAAGAATACAGCTATCAGGCAACCGTTGAGGATGCTGATGATAGTGAATTTATCTATTCACTTTCTAATAACCCAGCTCTTATGGAAGTATCTGGAACTGGCCTTGTGACCTGGTCACCAAGTACGGGTACATTTACATCCGGCGCGGTTGTACTAACGGCTACCGATGATGAAGGCGGGGCCGATTCTGAGAACTTTACGGTATCTGTTATACAGGTTGACTGTAATGGTGACGATAATGGAACTGCTTTTGTCGATGAATGTGGTAACTGCGTTGGCGGTAATACCGGTCTCGATGAAAATTATGCCATGGATTGTGCCGGTATCTGTGATGGTTCCAGCACTGAAGATGATTGCGGTGTCTGTGATGACAATGCCGAAAATGACAATGCCGACATGGATTGTGCCGGTGTCTGTAATGGTGATAATCTCGTTGACATGTGTGATACCTGTGACGATGATCCATTAAACGACTGTACACAGGATTGTAACGATGTTTGGGGCGGCGATGCTGACTTAGACGATTGTGGTGTCTGTGATAATGATTCTGGCAACGACAATGACGATATGGATTGTGCCGGCATTTGTTTTGGTGATTCTGTCACCGATGATTGCGGCGACTGTGTTGTACCTGATGACTTTAATGCTGCATTAGACTGTGCCGGTACCTGCGACGGTTCGGCATTTGTTGATGATTGCGGTGTCTGTTCTGATGGTGCCTCAGGTCATGATCCAAATAGTGATATGGATTGTGCTGGAGTCTGTGACGGATCTGCTGAGTTTGACAATTGTGATGTCTGTGATGATGATCCACTAAATGACTGTGCACAGGATTGTGCCGGTGTCTGGGGTGGTGATTCACTTGTAGATGATTGCGATGTGTGCGGCGGTACCAGTTTCACTGATTTCGACATGGATGGATTCTCTGACGAATGTGATGAATATCCATGGGGTGAAGCCACGTTAAACATTGGGAACCATGATGATACAGCTGTTGGTGAATCCGGTACATTTGATGTTCTTTATGACAGTCAGGTAGATATCCGGGCCTTCCAGTTCAATATCAGTGGAGTCACAATTGAAAATGTTACAACTGAGAATTCAGACTTTAATGTTAGTTTTAATGCAGGAAATGGTGGTGTTGTTGGATTTACGCTTTCAAATGCCAGTTATGGCTCTGGCTCAGGTACACTCTGTACAATCAGCTACCGCTATGACTCTGGTGACGTGACTACATGTATAACCGAATCAATTCTATCAGCCGAAGATTCTATGCCTATTACCGTTACAGATGGTGACTGCATAGATGTAATCGAGCCTGAAATGGGTTGTGATGATTTATACAATAGTGGTCTTGTTGTAGATGACTGTGGTGTCTGTGGTGGTAATAGTTTTGATGACTTTGATCAGGACGGCACACCAGATGATTGTGATGATACACCTGACGGTGAAGTTACCGTTGAATTTGGTGCCGTTGATGGCGTGACAGGCACATTTGATGTCGTTTATACTGGTGATGTCAGCATTTATGGATTCCAATTCCTTGTGGAAGGTGTAACCCTCATTAATGTGACTACTGATAATCCTGACTTTACAATCAGTCTAAATCCTGATAATGGTCAGGTCATTGCCTTCTCCTTATCCCAGGGTGTCTATTTACCCGGTTCAGGCACACTGGCTACAGTTGCTTTCGAAACTGGCATGGACAGAGAAATGTGTCTCAACAATGTCGTTGTTGCCGGGGCTTCAGGACATGCGCCTGAAACCAGTACAGGTGGCTGCTTAATGACAGGTGATTGTGATACTGTTGATAGCGATGGTGACCTTCTAGGTGATGCCTGTGATGATTGCCCATTAGATGCAGATAATGATATTGATGGTGATGGCGTTTGCGGTGACGTAGATAACTGCCCTGATGACGCCAATGCCGATCAGCTTGATTCTGATGATGATGGCCTTGGTGATGCCTGTGATCCTGGAGTAGCCGTTTCTATTGGTGTTGAAACCGGTTGGAACTGGTTCTCAATGAATGTCACTGATGCTGATATGTCATTGAATACAATTCTCGGTAATCTTGGTGACAATCAGGTTTACATCAAAAACCAATCACAGTTTGCTGAATATTTTGAAGGATTTGGCTGGTTTGGCGGTCTTGAAAATATTGGTGTGACTGACTTCTATATGTTGCAGTTAACCGCATCCGGTACAATTGAATTCACCGGTGAAGCTGTGGATGCTGCAAATACACCAATCGGTCTTTTCACGGGTTGGAACTTTGTTGGATATACACCACAGGATGCCCAGGCAATAAATTCTGCCCTTGGTACAGTTGACGGCAGTGGTATTTATGTCAAGAATCAATCAGCCTTTTCTGAATACTTTGATGGATTTGGCTGGTTTGGCGGTCTGGAAACAATGAGTCCATTTGATGGCTATATGTTGAATATGTCTGCCGATGCTACCCTTACCTATCCGGATGCCGGACCTGTTTTGGCACAATTGGAAGATCAGGGAACTCCCACTCAGAACCTCTCTCGTGATAATGCTGCTGAATGGCAAGTTTCCCCATACGATTTCGAGAATAGTGGATCAGTAACAGCCTCAGTTACCTTTAGTGATCAGTTTAATACTGATGAAAATGATATTCTTGCAGCCTTTGTCGGTGAAGAATGTCGCGGTATTACACAGGGTCTGTACTTCCCGCTTACAAATGAGATTGTATTCCAATTGATGATATACAGCAATGAAGTATCTGGCGAACCTATTGTATTCAAATATTATGATGCTGATATGGATATGTATTATGGATTTGATAGTGGCCTTGAATTCGAAAGCAATATGACAATTGGTAACTCAATGTTGCCTTATGAAATGAATGACAGTATTCTACTGGGACTCACTGATGTATTACCAACATCATATTCACTTGACAATGCCTATCCAAATCCGTTTAACCCGGTAACAACGATTGGTTATGTCTTACCTGAAGCGGGTAATGTCCTCATAACAGTTTATGATATGCAGGGTCGTACGGTTGCAGAATTAGTAAATAATTGGCATGTTCCTGGTGCATACAGTATTAACTGGAATGCAAATGGTCAGGCCAGTGGTATTTACTTTGTGAAGATGACCAGCGGCAGTTTTACCTCCATGCAGAAAGTCATGTTTGTAAAATAATCTAATTTTAACGACAACAAAATAAAAAAGGGGGCAGCCGTGCCCCCTTTTTTATTACTCAGCCAATTTATATTCTCACTACAATATGGAAAAGAATGTTGTGATATATGTTGGTTTGATCCGGGATTTTTATGTTGTCGAGACACGGTAATAGTTATTGTCTTTCACAATATTCTCCAAGGCAATCGATTTATAGTTGATCATCAGCATCTTGGCAATCGCTAAACATAATTCCATCAAAAAGAATAAAACAATTCTACATAACTTCAATTTGACAGCCGTAATTTTTACCCCAAGTTCATTCATGTAGTATATCATAATCCCACCCCGGATTCAGGTATATCGTGAAACTGCGACAAATCAATATGTGGGATTTCCCCTGCGAATATAAATGAGGAGACAGTCTTGAAAAAGAGACCTGTAAAATATATTTTTGTACTTGGAGGTGTGCTGTCTGGTCTTGGCAAAGGCATCGTATCTGCTTCTCTCGGTTATCTTTTTAAATCTCTCCGTTTGAAAGTAACTATTCAAAAACTTGATCCATATTTGAACATTGATCCCGGCACTATGAACCCCTATCAGCATGGTGAGGTATTTGTCCTGGACGATGGTTCAGAAACCGATCTTGATCTTGGTCATTATGAACGGTTTATCAATGAAAATTTATCAGAAAAGAATACTACATCATCCGGTCGCATTTACTGGGATGTCCTTTCAAAAGAGAGGCAAGGGGATTACCTTGGTGAAACCATCCAGGTTATTCCTCACATTACCGATGAAATCATCGATCGTATTAAATCAGTAAATCCCAGGCATAAATATGATGTGGTTATTACCGAAGTTGGAGGGACGGTAGGAGACATTGAAGGTCAGCCTTTCATGGAGGCTATTCGACAACTATGCCTAAAAGTAGGATATGAAAATTCATTGATAATCCATCTCACCCTGCTGCCGTATATCAGTGCCGCTGGTGAAATAAAAACCAAACCGACCCAGCATTCTGTTATGCTGCTCCGTGAAATTGGTCTGCAGCCTGATTTACTGGTTTGCCGGACAGAGAATAATCACCATCTCACCCAAAAATTAAAAAAGAAACTGGGCTTGTTTTGTAATATGGATGTGGATCATGTTTTTGAGTCTCCCGATGTGGAAACCATTTATGAAATCCCGTTGATTTTATACAAACAGGGAATGGATACAAAAATCCTCAAACGCCTGAAACTTTTGGAATTAACCGATACACATCATGATGTGCAATACCTGGAAAAATTTGTCCACAGGTATAAAAACCCGGAGGGTGAAGTGACAATTGCCATCTGCGGAAAATATAATAGTCTTCATGATGCCTATAAAAGTATACTTGAAGCGTTCATCCATGCCGGTGTCGAAAATAAGGTGGCGGTAAAAATTAAATGGGTGGATACTGAGGCACTTGAAAGCCAAAACACAGTGGACTTCCCAGAGGAGTTTAAGGATGTGGACGGCATCCTCATACCAGGTGGATTTGGTAATCGCGGTATAGAAGGAAAAATCAAGTCTGCAGGTATTGCCAGGAAATATAATATCCCATTTTTTGGCATCTGTCTTGGACTGCAATGCGCAATTATTGAATTTGCCCGGGCAATTTGCGATCTGCCAAAAGCTGATTCTACAGAATTTAAAAAGCGAACGAGCACCCCTGTCATTGATTTAATGCATGGACAGAAAAAGGTTAAATCCAAGGGAGCAACAATGCGACTTGGTGAATATTCCTGCGAGGTAAAACCAAAAACAAAGGTGCATTCTGCCTATAAAAAACGACTTATCAGTGAAAGACACCGACATCGATATGAAGTAAATAATGAGTATCGCCAGCTTATTGAAGACCAAGGCATGATTGTCTGTGGTATCAATAAAGATCTCGATTTGGTGGAGATGATTGAATTATCGGGTCACCCCTGGTATGTTGGCGTCCAATTTCATCCTGAGTTAAAAAGCCGGGTCATTCAGGCCCATCCCCTGTTCAGAGATTTTATTGCAGCAGCCAAAATATTTCATGATGAATAATCCAGAGCTCATAAATAAGATAAAGAGAATAAAGCTGATTATCAGTGATGTTGATGGTGTACTTACCGATGGCAGCATTTTTATTTCAGGGGATGGTACTGAAATGAAACAGTTCAGTGTTGAGGATGCTGCCGGCTGCGCCCTGGCAAAACATGCTGATCTTCCAATCGCTTTTATTTCAGGCAGATACTCAGAAGCAACCACTATCCGCTTAAAAGAAATGAAAATTCCCCATGTTTATCAGGGAGACCTCAACAAAACACCCCCTTTCGAAGAATTACTCGAAATCTATCAGGTAGATCTATTTGAAGTGGCATATATTGGTGATGGGCTTGTGGACTTACCAGTGATGGAAAGATGTGGTTTGAAAGTTGCACCGTCAAATAGTCATTTTCTTGTTTTAAAGATTGCCGACTATGTAACCCAAAAATCGGGAGGGGAGGGTGCCCTGAGAGAAATGATCGAATGGATACTGCACGGCCAGAAGCTCTATTATCCAGCTCTTGAAAAAATGAGAGATCAGGTCTATCTAAAAAACAAATCAACTTCGCAATGATAAGCCTTGGAATAATGAAGTGAATATGTTGAATTTCACAACTATATTTTTTATGAAGTTTTTAAAGTTTTACCTATTTATTTTGCTTACCGCAATACAGTTGATGTTTGTTTTTAGCTGCAGCAGAGAGAATTTAGAGGATGAAGAAGGTCTTTCCTCTGCAGATATCAGCACAAATATAATTACAAATCCGGTAATCGTTATGACCCGTGAAGACCATGTTACGGTGCGAACCCGATCGGATATGCTGGAAAAGGATAATGAAGAGGATGCCTTGCTCTCTGGTGATGTCATTGCCAATATTTTTGATGATTTTGGTAATCATACCAGTATTTTGTATTCTGATTCCGCCCGACTAAATGAGATGACCAATAATTTTGAGGCTTTTGGCAATGTAATATTTATTTCTGACTCAGGTTTAACCTTGAAAACAAATCATTTGAATTGGGATAATCGTTATCGTCTGGTAACATCCAGTGATTCAGTCATGTTTACCACTGAAGACAATGATACTTTATACGGCGTCGGATTCACCTCCGATATGGACTTATCTCATTGGAAGATTCTCGAACCAACCGGAGTCACAGGGAAAATATTTTAATAATGTCATACAGAGTTTTATGCGCCAAGAATTTAGAAAAGACCTATGGAAAAAGGACGGTGGTGAACTGTGTGTCAATTGAAGTGAACCGTGGTGAGGTCGTCGGTTTACTCGGTCCGAATGGGGCTGGGAAAACCACAACTTTTTATATGATCACCGGTATGATCAGACCAAATAGCGGAAAAATATTTTTGGACGGCACTGACATTACCCATACGCCCATGTATAAACGAGCCCGGCATGGTATCGGGTATTTATCGCAGGAGCCCTCAGTTTTCACTCAGTTATCTGTTGAAAATAACCTGAGACTGGTTTTGCAGATGACCGACCTTTCAAGGAATGAACAGAAAAAAAGGCTGGAAGAATTACTTGAGATGTTTAATATTGTTCATCTAAGAAAAAGCAAAGCGATTACATTATCAGGAGGGGAGCGCCGTCGAACCGAGATAGCCCGCTCTTTGGTGATGAATCCCGATTTTATACTACTCGACGAACCCTTTGCCGGTGTTGATCCCATCGCCGTTGAAGATATCCAAAAAATTGTCACAAGTCTTCGTGCAATGGATATTGGTGTTCTCATTACTGACCATAATGTGAGGGAAACACTTTCAATTACAGATAGTGCATATCTATTATTTGAAGGGGAAATCCTCAAATCAGGAAATACAAAAGAATTGATCGAAGACGAAGAAGCCCGACGTCTGTACCTCGGTAGTAAATTCAAAATGGATATTGATTAATGATCAAGCTTTCCCATGAATTAGGCCTCAGACAGCAGCTGACTCCCCAGCAGGTATTGCAGGCTAATATTTTTCAACTGAATATTATTTCTCTTGAACAGTCCATTCTCAATGAACTGGAAATTAACCCTGCCCTCGAACTTGTAGATGAAAAGGATGATGATGAATCTACTGAGGAGCAGGAAGAGGAAAAAGAGAAAGATGATGATGAAGCGGCTGAGCTAGATGAAAAAACCGAAGAGACAGAATTTGAATGGGAAGAATTACTCGGTGACCCTGATGAATATGAAATAAGGGCACCAATACAAAAACCTGAAGAAGAGTTAGATGCGCCTATCCGTGCCACAAGCACAATATCTGAACGATTGTTACAACAATTTTGGGATCTAAGTCCCACCGATGATGAGGTCAAGATTGCCGAAGAGCTTATTGGTAATATTGATGATGAAGGATATCTGACAATTGATCCTATTCTCATCGCCGATCGCATGATGGTTGATGAAAATCTGGTTTTATCTATACTAAAGAAAATACAGCAACTGGATCCTGTAGGTATTGGAGCAAGGAATCTCCGTGAATGTCTCATCGCCCAGGTGGAGGGTGTGGATGAGAATTCTCTGATGGTCAGAATCCTCAGAGATTATTTTGACGACTTTGCCAATAAAAGATATCCTAAAATCCTAAAAGGATTGAATTGTACAAGGGAGGAACTCCAGGAAGCGTCTGAACTCATCGCCACATTAAATCCAAAACCAGGTCTTTCTGGTGAAATTTCTGAACGGGATTATATAATTCCGGATTTGACGGCAGTTGAGAGTGATGATGGCTGGGTAGTCACGGTAAATAATTCTATGCTGCCGGAATTTGGTATCAACAAGAAATATGTCAAGATGGCTCTGGCATATAAAAATAATCAAGAAGTCAAAAAATTTGTAAAACAGAAACTGGAATCGGCAAAATGGTTTATAGATGCCATCCGTCAGAGACACAATACATTGATAAATGTAATGGTAGCGATAATTGAAAAGCAGTATTTATTTTTTGGAAAACCGCATCAGGATGATTTGATCCCGATGATCCTCAAGGACATCGCCGAGGAGGTGCGGATGGATATTTCAACTATCAGTCGAGTGACCAATGGTAAATATGTTCAACTTCCATTTGGTATATATGAGTTAAAATCATTTTTTTCGGAAGGCATAATGTCAGAAACCGGAGAGATGGTTTCCAATACAGTAGTCAAAACCCGTTTAAAGGAAATCATCGATGCTGAAGATAAGCAGCAACCTCACGGTGATGAAGAACTAGTAAAACTGCTGCAGGTGGATGGATATAATATTGCCCGGCGGACGGTAGCAAAATACCGGGACCTGCTAAAGATTCCCGTGGCAAGATTAAGAAAGGGAATATGAAAAAAGATCATTCAATCCGCTCAACGACTATCCTGGGAATCAGGATAGGCAATAAAGCGGTGATTGGCGGAGACGGACAGGTGACATTTGGTGATATACAGATGAAATCAAAAGCCATAAAAGTAAAAAGTTTTGGTGATGGCAATGTATTAGCCGGTTTTGCCGGAGCAGCGGCTGATGCTATGGCCCTGTTTGAAAAATTTGAAAATAAGCTGGACGAAATGAATGGCAATCTTCAAAAAGCAGTGGTTGACCTGGCAAAAGACTGGCGCACTGATAAAATACTGCGTGAATTGGATGCCCTTCTTGCCATAATGGATCAACGTAACTCATTCATCCTGTCAGGATCAGGCGATGTCATTGAACCTGATGGTCGTATAATTTCCATTGGCAGCGGTGCTGGTTATGCCATATCAGCCGCCAAAGCATTTTTAAAATCAGGTGAAAAAGATCCCGTGACAATCGTCAAAGAATCACTCAAGATCACCGCCGATATTTGTATCTATACAAACGATAATATTACGATTCTGGAAACGGTATGAAAAATCTGACCCCAAAAAAAATTGTTCGTGAACTTGATAAATATATTATCGGCCAGAAGGATGCCAAAAAATCTGTTGCCATCGCCTTGAGAAATCGCTGGAGACGACAGCAGGTTGAGCTGCCTTTGAGAGATGAAATCATTCCGAATAATATTATTCTTATCGGTTCTACCGGTGTGGGTAAAACAGAAATATCCAGAAGATTATCCTCACTGATGAATGCGCCTTTTGTAAAAGTGGAAGCATCAAAATTTACTGAAGTTGGATATGTGGGCCGAGATGTGGAATCCATGGTTCGCGATCTTGTAGAAGCCTCTGTCAAAACTGCAAAAAGTGAGAAAGAAGAGGAAGTCTTAAACCGTGCTGCTGAATTGACAGAAGAGCGCATTCTGGATATTCTCTTTCCAGTTGGTAAAATCGATTTCCAGGATGATGAAGCATTGCAGCGTCATGAAAGAACCCGTGGAAAAATGAAACTGCGTCTTGAAAAGGGTGATTTTGAAGATCGAATGGTTGAAGTGGAATCCAAATCTACACCAATGCCGCTCATGCAGGTAGTCGGTCCAATGGGCATGGATGAAATGACGGGCAATATCCAGGATATGATTAGTGGTTTACTTCCCAAACATCAAAAAAATCAAAAACTGGCCGTAACAGAAGCCCGCGAAGTCATTATTGAGCAGGAAGCAGAAAAACTCATTGATATGGATGAAGTGGTGAATATTGCTATCAATCGTGCCGAAGAAAACGGCATTATTTTTATTGATGAAATTGATAAAATCGCCGGTGCCAACTCAGGCTCCAGCCCTGATGTATCTCGGGAAGGTGTTCAACGTGATATTCTACCCATCATTGAAGGATGTACGGTTAGTACAAAATACGGTCAGGTCAAAACCGATCACATACTATTTATTTCCGCCGGGGCATTCCATGTAAGTAAACCGTCTGATCTCATCCCGGAGCTGCAGGGCAGATTCCCAATACGCGTCGAATTGAATAATTTGACAAAAAATGATTTTGTAAAAATTCTCACACAGCCAAAAAATGCCCTCATCAAACAGTACCAGGCTCTCTTTAATGCTGAAAATGTTAAATTGGATTTTGATAAAAAAGCCATCCATGAACTGGCGAGAATCGCTTTCGAAGCAAATGAACGCATGGAGAATATCGGGGCTCGAAGATTACATACTGTGCTTGTTGCCCTCCTTGAAGATTTGCTGTTTGAAATGCCAAATAGAAATATACACGAAGTGTTTGTGACCAGGGAAATGGTAAAAGAAAAGCTTGATGATATTATTGGTGACGAAGATTTGAGCAGATATGTTTTGTAGTTTTATGTTTAGGTCACCTCGACTTCGCTCAGTGACCTTCACCGATCTCTATTTATTGTATTATCAGAATAAGATATTGGTAACCAAATACAGAGTGCATATAATCAATTCTCATTTCTCTTGACCGGAAATTATTCAGGAAATAATCATAATTAAGTATTTCAAAACTAAGGTCACTGGGTCCTTCGGCTACGCTCAGGATAAACATCTCGAAGTGACAATTACGATTTGATACAGTTTTATGAGGAGAATCTCTTTTAATCAAAACAATAAATAGTATTATATTATCTCATAATTATCAACCCGTATCTACAGCAAATCACATTTTAGGAAATCCATGAAAAGAGATTTTTTACACATCACTGATTTTACTACCGAAGAAATCTGGGAGACTATTGAGCTGGCAAAGTGGATAAAGGATAAGTTCAGGAGAAGGGAAGACTACAGGCCATTTGCCGGTCGCTCCCTGGCAATGATATTTGCCAAACCATCAGCACGAACAAGAATCTCATTTGAAACCGGTTTTTTTAGACTCGGCGGTCACGCTCTCTTTCTTGGCCCAAATGATATCGGTATTGGTAAACGAGAATCTACAGCCGACATTGCCTGTGTAATCAGCCGCTATAATGATATGATAATGGCCCGCCTTTTTGATCATTCAGATATGCTGGAAATGGGCAAATATGCCACCGTACCTATTGTCAACGGACTCACCGACTTTAATCATCCCTGCCAGATCATGGCAGATATTCTCACCATATACGAACACCGCGGAACACTCGAAGATCTTCAGATAACCTATGTTGGCGATGGTAATAATATCGTTCACTCATGGTTGGCTTTGGCTATGCGGATTCCATTCAAATTTATTATTGCCTGTCCTGAAGGTTATGATCCTGATCAATCAATGGTAACCGATGCAAGGGATGCCGGACTATCTACTATTGAAATAAATCATGATGCCATGAATGCAGTAAAAGGATCCGATGTTATTTATACCGATGTCTGGGCCTCAATGGGTCAGAAAGATGAAGCGGATAAACGACGGCAGGAATTCAAAGCCTTCCAGGTGAATGATGCACTGATGGCGGCAACCGGCAAAGAATCCTTGTTTATGCATTGTCTCCCAGCAGAAAGAGGTGTTGAAGTCACTGATTCTGTTTGCGATGCCCATTACTCAATTATATTTGATGAAGCCGAAAATCGAATGCACATGCAGAATGCCATTATGGTGAAACTAATGAAAGATTCAGGGAAAATTTAATTATCTACAAAGAAATAATAATAAACGAAATATTAAAAAACTGATAACCACATCCTTTTTCCTGTTATTGTTGAATTATTAAGAGTATAGATGTCTTTTTATTTTGTATTACAGGGCGAGATGTGATAACTTTTCTAATTGGGATGGGTGCATTTAAACTCATCGCAGAGAGATTTATTCGTTCACGAATTCGAACACAACAAAAATTTTAACCATTATGACGGGAAACCGTAATTAGATAAATTGTTAAAAATTGAAAAATATATAATAACCCGGTAAAGGAGAAACCATGCTAAACCGTTTTTATTCATTATTCTCAGTCATCCTATTAACTGCTATTGGATTTACACAATTCAATCCGACTGTAAGTTATGAGCTGAGTAATCCACTTGAAGATCAATCTTCCGATTTGACATTCACTATATCACAAGCTCAAGGTGAGACGGATATGGCTGAATTCACGATTTCCTCAAGTAGCGGGTCATTTGATTTCAGTGGGCTTTCACAAGGTGATGTAATTGGAAGCGGTAGTGGTACATTTGATCAGGGAGCAACTGAAGTTTCTCTTTCGCTGACAGTGTCTAGTATGCCTGATGCAAACACTTTAAATGCCCTCGCAACGATTATTGCATCTAATAGTGAAGAATACCCTGTTGGCCAAGCTGCGGGTCTGATTTTGTCAAATGTCGCTGGGGGTATATCCATATATGTTATGCACCCTGGGGATGAAGGTACAACCACTCAAGGGTACACATCATCTCTGACAATTAACAACTTTATTGTACCGGATGCATTAACTCTTGAGGGATCATTTACATCTGAACTGGCTGAAAATGTAACAACATCAGATGAGATGGATCTCAATACATTTGACCCAACAATTTCTGTTGAATTGAGTAATATTGAAAATGGTCAATCTGGTAGTGGTCATGGTATTGGTGATTTTACTTTTACTGTCGTTCAAGAACCTGGCGAAATTGACCTGGTGGATATTGATATGTCCGGTACTGGTTTTTTCAATATTAATAGAAATGCAGATGCCACAATTGGCACCAGTTCGTTTACAAGCAGCTCTTTAAATTTACAGTTTAATCTACATGTTTCAGATCCGATAAATCCCGATCCAGTTCAGATGGATATTGTTGCTAAAGTCACTGAATCCGATGATTTGGATAATTTTCCAATTGGTTTCTCAGGTGCTGGAATTACAATAAAAAATATTATTTTTGATGGTTCATTCGAACTGCAGGCAATTTCTCCAACAGAACCCGGTGGCGGTACTACTACCGCTGGGTACACCTCAAGCCTTACAATAGATGGATTATTTGATAACTGGGGTTTTAATCCTTTTTCCTGGAGCGCTGACCTAACATCAGAATTGGGGAATACCGATAATATTACCGGTGAAATTGAATTAGTTGATTGTAATGGTGATCTTAGTGGTGATGCCGGGTATGATGAATGCGGAGTCTGTTCCGGCGGAAATACTGGGCTCACACCAAATGACGACCTGGATTGTGCTGGTACCTGCGGTGGTAATGCCATTGAAGATTGTCTCGGCGTCTGCAACGGCTCAGCCGAAGATCTTGGTTGTGGTTGTGGTGAAGCTGCACCAGTTGAATGGTGTGAAGATTGGGACGAGGACGGTTTCGGTGGCGGAACACCGGTATCAAGTTGTGGCCTGGAATCTTTACCACTAGACTATGTAGACAATTGTGATGATGAATATCCATTTGGTTTTGTCGGAATTGCCTTTGGGGCGGTTGACAATACACTCGAAAGTAATGGTACATTAAATATTCAATACACATCTGATGTACCAATCCATGCTTTTTCATTTGAGGTCAGTGGAGTTGAAATAGTATCTGCGTCTACAGTTGTAGAAGGCTTTACAGTTAATGTTGACAACAATATAATTAGTGGTACTGCAACTCAAGGTGATTACTCTAGTAATAGCGGAGTACTTTTAACAACATTGACTTATGTCTATGGCCCAACCTCAGAGGCCACTTTTACAGGCGTTGGATCTGTAACAACACTGGATGATCAATCTCCTAATCTGGCTTTTGGTGGTGGAATAACTCTAACCCCACCTCCAACAGATTGTGCTGGTACTTATAACGGATCTGCCATCGCTGATTGCGCTGGTGTATGCGAAGGCCCGGCTGTTAATTATGGCTGCGGCTGTGATGTTTTATCAGTCCCATATTACTATGATGTTGATGGAGATGGTTTAGGATTTGGTGAATCCGATGTGAGTTACTGCCCAGATACCCAAGCGCTAGGTATGGCGCCAAATAATGATGATACAGAACCGTTTTGTGCTACCAATGATACCGATGACTGTGGTGTATGCGGTGGTGGTAATGCTGGACAAGATAACAATGAAGACTGCTGTGAACCAAGTCAAATAGACGATTGTGGTTTATGTTATGGTACCGGAGCTACCTGTAATGGCCCTGTTGCCACAGATCAACCTGAGGGGACAGATGAGTCAACAGCGACAACCTTTAATTTGAATGCTGTTGATCCAAATGATGATGTTTTCACTGCCTTTAATATAATTACTGAGCCAAGTCATGGCGGCATAAGCGAAACATTGGGTGCATCCGTATCTATAACATATACTCCTACGGAGAATTACGATGGTGAAGATTCTTTCACCTATACTGTTTCGGATGGTACCTACACATCAAATGAGGCAACAGTAACTATTACAATTGCGGCAGTAAATGATTTCCCAGTTGCAAATGATATTTCTCGGACCACTCCTGAAGACAATGCTGTTTCATTCCAATTATCCGGTACAGATGAAGAAACCGATAATCTCACCTTTAATCTTACTTCAGATCCTTCAAATGGGTCAGTATCTGCTGACAGGGCTATATCTGGTTTTTACACCTATACACCAAATGACCATTATAATGGTTCAGACTTCTTCACCTATACTGTTTTTGATGGGGAGAATCACTCTGACAATGGTACGGTAAGCATTACGATTACACCGGAAAATGATCCACCAGAGATCACTGGTCAAAATTCAGTTACCATGAGTGAAGATGGTGAGCTTACATTAACTACTGGTGATGTCACTTTCACCGATGAAGAAACAGATACATATTCGTTATCAATATCCGGCGGCTCAAATTATCTCGTTTTCGAAGGAGTAGTACACCCTCATGTTAATTTCAATGGTTCGCTTTATGTGCCGGTACAGATTTTTGATGGCAGTGCTTATAGTAATACATTCTCCGTCCAAGTCACAGTAATACCAGTCAATGATGCGCCGGTAGCGGTAAATGATAACTACACTGTTTATGAAGATGGTGTACTTGTAATAGATGGTAGTGGTGGAAATGGCGTTCTTAGCAATGATACTGATATGGATTCAGGGAATTTATCTTCGACTGTATTGGTAGGTCCTTCAAATGGAATTGTAAACTTGGGTCTCGCTGGAACATTTAATTACACTCCAAATGCTAATTATGTTGGTAGTGATAGTTTCACCTATACTGTTAGTGATGACAATGATCCAGCCGGTACGGATGTAGGGACCGTAAATATTATTGTTAATGCGGTTAACGATATACCAGTTGTATTTAGTCTACAGTTTGATTGTTTGGGAACTAGTCCATGCCCATTTGATACTCAATACTATAATGAGGAAATTCAGCAAATAATACAACAATACTTACAATCCCCACTCTTAGGTGGAACAGTAAACCTAAATGAGGTCCGGGAAGGAGAGGAGTGGTTATATACTGGTGATGGATCATCACCATTTGATATCCTGCTTTATGGTGTCAATGATGGGGATACCGATAGTGAGCTTGCCCGTATCGATTTTATCAATCTGCCCAGCACCTCACGTAATTTTTCAAGAGCTTTGACAGCTTATGACAGTAATTCATCTTTATCTGAAGATGCTGTTTCCTCCATCTCACTGGTTGCCTCTGATTTTGATACCGACTTAACGGGTGCCACAATTGCAATTACCTATACTGGTAATGGTACAGTGGGAACTCCTGTTTTAGATGCTGAAATATCAGATGAAAATGTTCAGATATGGAATGTAGATTATACTCCTGAAGCAGATTTTGTTGGCGCTGACAGCTTTACCTTTACGGTGAATGGTGCTGCTACAGCAACAGTTGATATCATACTGAACAATGTTAATGATGCACCAATTCTGACCATTGATGATCAGAATACGAATGAAGGTTCTGAATATACATATACCGCAGTAGCTACTGATGTAGATCCTAGCGATGTAAGCACCTACACAGTTTTAAATGGTCCAGCCGGTTTGGTAATTGATGCCAATTCTGGTGTATTAAGTGGTTGGACACCTGGCAATGATGAAGTGGGTGATCATGTTATTGAAATTCAAGCTACAGATGATGGCACCGATCCAGGGTCACTATCTACAAATACCAGTTATGCTGTAACCGTTTTAAATGTTAATGATGTGCCGGTAATTGATGACCAGGTTGTCTTGACCACTGTTGAAGAAACAGATTTAATTATCAATTTAACTGATTTGTCAGTGACTGATCCGGATAATTTATATCCAGATGATTTCACCTTATCTGTTAGTGCCGGAAGTAATTATACCGTTCTTGGTGCAACGATCACACCTGATACAGATTTTAATGGTGATTTGACTGTTCCTGTAACGGTAAATGATGGAACAGACGATTCTGCCAGCTTTGATCTAACCGTAACAGTCACTGCAGTAAACGATGCCCCAACCCTGGCGGCTATTGCTGATCCAACTGCTGTTGATGAAGACGGTGATGATGTTTCTGTTTCTTTTACACCAATGGATGTGGAAGCAGGTGATTTCCTCTCAGTTTCTGTATCAGTCAGTAATGATGCGCTCTTCCCGGATGGATCATTTAGTGTAGATATTGTCGATGCATTTACCGGTGTTGCTCGTACTGTGACCTTAAATCCTGCTGATAATCTTTCAGGTAGCTCAGTGGTGATTGTTGAAGTAACGGATGGTTCTCTAACTGCCGTTCAGCAGTTTACTGCTACAGTAAATGCTGTTAATGATAATCCGGTTCTCAATGCAATTGGTGATCTTTCATTCGATGAAGATACATCTCTCGATTATACCGTAACAGCCTCAGATATTGATAATGATCAGGGTGACCTGCAGTATTCAGTCCTTGGTGGTGATGAATCTACTATTTCAGCAGAGATTAGCGGCAGTGTAGTTACATTTACGGCGGCAGCCGATTATAACGGCAGTGAGTCATTTACCATTGCTGTTGCCGATGCTGATTTTGATTTTGATTCTGAAATTATAAACGTTACTGTTGATCCAGTCAATGATGCACCGGTTATCACTTCAACTGCTGGCACAACTGCTAGAACCTCAGAAGAATATACTTATCAGGTCACTGCTACAGATGTAGATGAAGATACCTATGCCTATGCCCTCTCAAATGAACCAGATGGTATGCTGGTCTCTGAAGCAGGATTAGTAACTTGGTCTCCTTCAGCAGGTACTTTTACTTCAGGTACAGTCACATTGACTGTTAGTGATGGTGGTGATGCTTCAGATAGCGAACTGTTTGTCATTATAGTTGCCCAGGTTGATTGCGCCGGTGTGGATGATGGCGATGCTGAACTTGATGAATGTGGTATTTGCTCAGGTGGAACCACAGATCATGAAGCCAACAGTGATCAAGATTGTGCTGGTACTTGTTTTGGTTCTGCCCTTGAAGATGACTGTGGTGTATGTGCCGGTGGTTTTGTTGAGCCTGAAAGTCTATTAACACCAAATGCTGACCAGGACTGTGCTGGTATCTGTTTTGGTGAAGCCCTAGTTGATGATTGTGATGTTTGTACTGGTGGAACAACTCCAAATACATTTAATCAGGACCAGGATTGTAATGAAGATTGTTTTGGTACTGCCGTTGACGATAGCTGTGGTGAATGCTCTGGTGGAAACTCAGGACATATAGCTGACAGTGATATTGATTGTAATGGTGACTGTTTTGGCATAGCATTTTTAGATGATTGTGATGTCTGCTCAGAAGGTGACTCTGGACATACAGCTGACAGTGATGATGTTGGCTGTGGATGTTTTGAAGATGCAGCCGAAAATTATTACTCAGATATCGATGAAGATGGCCTTGGTTGTCCATCAGAAAGCATGAATGTTTGTGCTGCTGATGCACCTGCAGGTTGGACTACCGATAATTCTGACAGCTCCTGTAATGGTGGTGTTTTCTTCTCATTTGGTGATCTGGATATTTCAGGCACAGAATATGCCACTGTTCAGATTAACTATAGCAGTGACGTGGCAATTAACTCAGTGCTATTTAGTGTTGATGGATTAAGTCTTATTGGTGGATCTACTGATATACCAAATGATTCTGTCATCATCGATGTTGACAATAATACAGCAACATTCTTTACACCTTCAGGTGGTTTACTACAGGGTGGTGTTGGAACATTAGTAACTCTCGAATTTGCCTATGATTATACCGATGGCGTCGATGCCTGCATAAATATCAGTGATGTTTTAGGTGCTCTCGGAAGTGAACCTGATTTCTCAACTGGTGACTGTCTCACTGTTAACCAGCCACCATATGACTGTTTTGGTATACCAAATGGCGGTGCAGTTGAAGATGTTTGCGGCGTTTGTGCTGGATCCGGTACAAGTCCATTCTGGGAAGACACTGATGGAGATTTACTTGGAGCAGGTGTAAGTGAAGAATACTGTGCAGAAGACACACCAGGTGACAATGTCCCTCCAGGCTGGGTTGATAATAATAACGATGAATGTCCAAATGATTTTGACAATGATATTGATGAAGATGGTTTCTGCGGTGATGTTGATAATTGTCCTGATGTTTTTAATCCTCAATTAGGATTTGATCATCTGCAGTTGGATGGCGACAACGATACTATCGGTGATGCCTGTGATAACTGTGTAGATGATGCCAATACCGATCAGTCCAATGTTGATGATGATCTTTGGGGTGATGTCTGTGATAACTGTGCCGATGACGTCAATGATGACCAGGCTGATGCCGATACTGATGATGTTGGTGATGTCTGTGATAATTGTGTAGATGATGCCAATACCGATCAATCAAATGTTGATGATGATCTCTGGGGTGATGTCTGTGACAATTGTGTTGATGATGCCAATGATGATCAAGCCGATTTTGATGTAGACACTGAAGGTGATGTCTGTGATGCTGCTCCTGATGGACAGGTTACTCTTGAGTTTGGTGATGTTGATGGTATCGCTGGTACATTTGATATTACCTATGATACTGACATCCATAATAATACTATTGACCTTGCAGGTTTCCAGTTTGTCGCAACCGGTGTAACTCTTATGGATGCATCCACAACCAATCCTGATTTTACTGTAACTGTCAATCCGGCCAATGGCCAGGTTGTTGGTGTTTCATTCTCAGGTGGTTTATACGATGCAGGTACTGGTGTTCTTGCCACGGTTACTTTTGAAGTTGCTGAGGTAAGAGACATTACACTTTCTGCTGGTATTGTATCCGGTATAGTAGGCCATCAGAGCATTGAAACATTTGCTGATGATGTAGTAAGCACCGGTCTCTGTGATACAGTCGATGGAGACCTTGATGAATGGGGTGATAGTTGTGATCCTTGCCCTGCTGATGAATTTAATGATGCAGACATAGATGGATTCTGTGCCGATGTTGATAACTGCCCTGATACTTTTAACGATGATCAGGCCGATATGGATACCGACCTTATTGGTGATGTCTGTGATGATGATGTGGATGGTGATGGTGCTCTCAATGTTGATGATAATTGTCCGGAAGATTCAAACAGCGGTCAGGAAGATCAAGATACCGATCTTATTGGTGATGCCTGTGATGATGATATTGATGGTGATGGTTTCCTAAATGATAGTGATAACTGTCCAACCGATTCAAATCCAGACCAGGCTGATTATGATGCCGATGGAATTGGTGATGTTTGTGATGAAACAGGCCGTGGTTATGTACAGATCGACTTCGGCGTAAATACATCTGATACAGATCCAAACCTTGGTACTGTAGATATTATGTATACAAGTAATGTACCTATTACTTATTTCTCATTTGATGTAGATGGCATTTCTCTCACAGGTGTTGGATCAAGTGATTTGAATTTATCCGTTGATGGTGAAACAGGTCACGTCTCTGGTGTTGCCGGTATTCTACCGTTCAACGAAGATGGAGCAATACTTGCTACACTTGAATATGACTTTAGTGGAACTTTCTTAGATACAGAAGATCCTGCTGAAGTTATTACTGCCTGTTTCAGCGCTGTAATCTTTTCTGTTACCTCACGTGCAGTTCCTGATATAATAATTGGTGACTGTGGTGACTTTACCGAACCAGCTGCAGATTGTGCCGGCACCTATAATGGTGAACTGGTCGATGATGCCTGTGGTGTGTGTGACGGACCTGGTGTTATGGAATATTGTGAAGATACCGATTTAGACGGTCTTGGTTTTGGTGGAAATGCCAACTTCTGTCCTGATGGTACTCCAGGATTTGATGCGCCTGAAGGAATGGTTGGAAACTGTTCTGACGAATGTCCAAATGATTTTGACAATGATATTGATGGCGACACTATATGTGGCGACGTTGATAATTGTGTCGATGATGCCAATACCGATCAGCTTGATTATGATGGCGATGGTGAAGGTGACGTTTGTGATGCCTGTGCCGGTGGTGAAACAGATCTTGCATTTGATAATATGGACGGTTTCGATGGATATTTTGATATAACTTATAATAGTGATGCACTCATATTTGGCTTCCAGTTGGATTTAGATGGTGTAGAACTTGTTAACGCAACTAGTGACTGGCCAGATCTCATTGTAAGCACAAATCCTGACGGTGGTATCGTCGGATTTATTCTTGGCGAAACCGGTATTCCGGAGGGTCTGGGAACGCTTATTACTGTCCAGTTTATCGTTGGCATGCAGCGTGATGTAAGCTTTAATACAACTCTGGTATCCGGCCCAAGTAATTTTGAAAACCCTGATTTACAGGAACTCTGTGTATTTGCCGGTGATGATATAAGTACTGGTCTCTGTAGTCTGGGAGATGCAGATGGTGACCTCTGGGGTGATGGTTGTGATAATTGTGTAGATGACGCCAATGATGATCAATTAGATACTGATGGAGATACTCAAGGTGATGCTTGTGATGAATGCCCATTTGATGAATTTAACGACGCCGATGACGATGGTGTTTGTGGTGATGTGGATATTTGTGAAGGCGGCGATGACAATGTTAATGCTGATGGTGATGCACTGCCAGATTTCTGTGATGATTGCCCACTTGACGCCGATAATGATATCGATGAAGATGGAGTCTGTGGTGACGTGGATAATTGTCCTGTTGACTCAAACAGTAATCAAGAAAATTTTGATCTCGATTCTGAAGGTGATGTCTGCGATGCAACTCCTGATGGCGAAGCCACCATTGACTTTGGTCTAGTTGATGGAATCGCTGGAACCTTCGATATTGAATACTCAAGTGATGTATTTATCTATGGTTTCCAATTTGTGGTTGCTGATGTAACACTTATTGATGCTTCCACAACTAATCCTGATTTCGTGGTAAGTGTGAATCCTGATAATGGTGCTGTAATAGGCTTCTCATTATCCGGTGGATCGTACGCCCCTGGATCTGGCACTATGGCTACAGTTACATTTGAAGTAGGCATGGACAGAGAAATGTGCATCACAGATGGTTTACTTGCCGGTTCTGCAGGTCATGCACCTGAATTAACAACAGGAGACTGTGTGAATACAGGATTATGTGATGAACTTGATACGGATGGCGACCTCTGGGGTGATGTCTGCGATAACTGTTCTGACGTCTTTAATGATGACCAGGCAAATGCCGATGACGATATGTATGGTGATGTTTGTGATAACTGTGTCGATGATGCTAATGATGATCAATTAGATTCTGATGGTGATCTTGATGGTGATGTCTGTGATGAATGCCCATTTGACGCTGACAATGATATTGATGGAGATGGTGTATGTGTCCCAGAAGATAATTGTCCCCTCACATACAACCCAGATCAGGATGATTTTGATGGTGATGGTGAAGGTGATGTCTGTGATGATACGCTATGTGGTGAAATATGGGTCAATTTTGATTCTTATGATAATGACGGTATGGATTACGGGGTTGTAGAAATTACCTATAGTAGTCAAGTTGATATCTATAATGCTTTCTTCTCAGTATCCGGTATTGCCAATGATATGATTGGCGGAGAAACGGATCATGAAGGATTTATTGTGAATACACAGGCTCCTGGTTTTGTAAATATGTACTCGCCATTTATTGAGGTATTCCCAGCAACAGAGGATAATGCTCATTTAGTCAGATTATTCTATGATTATGGTTATGAAGGTGATATTGGTATGAGCAATGTGACAATTGCTTCTGGTAATCCACCCGTATGCATACCACTTGTTCATACCGGTGACCCAATTGAAATAGTCAATCCTCCACAGGATTGTGCCGGTGCCTGGAATGGTTTAAGCTACATTGATGACTGCGGAATATGTGATGACAATCCTCTCAATGATGGTGAATATTGTGCTCCACCAACTGATGTAACTGCTGAAGGCGGCAGAAATGATGTTGCCCTCGCTTGGACAGCAAATGAACTTGCCACCTATTATAATATCTATAGAGACGGCGAAATGGTTACCAGTCTTGATGGTACTGAATATGTCGATGGTGATGCCGGATTTGGCCTCAATTGGGATACCGAATACTGCTATACCATTAACAGTGTATATACATCAGATAATTTATTTGATGAAGATGATGGTGATTATGAAGGTGCTGCTTCTGAAACTGTCTGCGCTACCACATTGCCATTTGTCCTTGTTGGACTATCAGTAGAAGCTATGAACGATGATGGTAGCCCAACATCAACTGTAAATGTATATATGACAAACTTATGGCCGGTATATGGTTACCAGTTTGATCTTGGTCTTGATCCTGAAATTGCTGATGTGATTGACATCGATGGTTTACTTTCTGCCAGTTATGGCAATGGAACCGTCCTCGGTTTTGACTTTGGTGGCGCATCAATAGATCCAGGAGAAAATCAGTTATTGGTTAGTCTCACACTTGGCAATTATGTTGCCCCGTCATCAGAAATTACAATAAATATTATACCAGGGGACTTCTCTGATGAAGCCGCCATGGCGTTAAATGTTTGTGATATGGATTTTGATAATACCAATGGTTGTGATATCTCTGTCACATTTGACCCTCCTCCAGCTGACTGTATGGACGTACCCGGTGGTACTGCAGCTACAGATGCTTGTGGCGTTTGTTATGGTGGTACATCAGGTATCGATGAACCAAACCTATGTAATGGAAGTACAGATGAATTTGATGATGCATGTGAAGACGAATTTAGCGGTCCTGACATTGATGATTGCGGTGTCTGTTTCGGTGGTAGTTATACTGATTTTGATTCGGATGGCTTTTCTGATGATTGTGATGATTACCCATGGGGTGAAGTAACCGTTACTTACGGTGACAATGATGATACTATGGTTGGTGATTATGGTACATTTGATGTGCTCTATGATAGCCAGGTAGCTATCTATGGCTTCCAGTTTAATATCAGTGGTGTCACTATTGAAAGTGCGGATACTGATAATTCCGGATTTACCGTAAGTGTCAATCCTGTCAATGGCAATGTTGTTGGTTTCTCACTTGGTGGTGATAATTATCCTTCCGATATTGGCACACTTTGCACAATCACCTATCGTTATGATTCAGGTGATGTAAATAGCTGTATTACCGGATCAGTATTCTCTGCATTGGGTTCAAATCCAATCCAAGCATGGGATGGTGACTGTAATGAGTTTGTTGAACCAATAATTGGTTGCGACGATGTGCACAATAGTGGAAAGGAATTTGATGACTGTGGTGTCTGTGACGGTACCAGTTATACAGACTTTGATGGTGATGAAATATCTGATGAATGTGATGAATACCCATGGGGTGAACTCACATTAACATATGGTGATGTAGATGATACTATGGTTGGTGATTATGGCACATTCGATGTGCTCTATGACAGCCAGGTAGCTGTCTATGGATTCCAGTTTAATATCAGTGATGTTACCATTGAAAGTGCTTCTACGGATAATCCTGATTTCACTGTCAGTGTCAACCCGGCAAATGGAAATGTTGTTGGATTCTCACTCTCTGGTGCTTCTTACGATTCTGGTGCAGGCACACTCTGCACTATCACATACCGTTATGATTCAGGTGATGTAAATACCTGTCAGACCGGTTCTGTTTTCTCAGCCCTCGGCTCCCTTGGTATCCAGGTATGGGATGGTGATTGTATCGATGTCTTCGAACCGCCAATTGATTGCTTTGGCGTTCATAATGGTGATGCTGTCTTAGATGGTTGTGATGTCTGTGGTGGTGATAGTTTTGATGATTGGGATGGTGATGGTACTCCAGATGCCTGTGATCCTACACCTGATGGTGAAGTCACGGTTGCCTTTGGTGATGTGGACGGCATAACCGGATCATTCGATATCACCTATGATGCCGATGTTGATCTTTATGCTTATCAGTTTGTCGTTTCAGGTGTAACACTCATTGGCGCGACGACAGATAATCCAGATTTCGCAGTAAGCGTTAACCCGGCCAACGGCGGGGTAGTTGGATTCTCAGTTTCAGGTGGTAACTATCCTATCGGTAGCGGCACACTTGCTACCATTACATTTGTAGTGGGTTATGATCGTGAAATTAGTCTAAGCGATGTTATTGTTGCTGGTTCTGTTGGCGGTTCTTCTGTACATTCGCCATTTGTTACCACTGGCGATCCTACAATGACTGGTAATTGTGATATCGTTGATAATGATGGTGATCTCTTATACGATGCCTGTGATGAATGTCCTTTAGATCCACTTAATGATATCGATGAAGATGGTGTCTGTGGTGATGTTGATAACTGCCCAGACGAAGATGATTTCAATCCTGGTCAGGAAAATGGTGATGGAGATGAATTTGGTGATGTTTGTGATCCTTGTCCTGGTGATATATTGAATGATATTGATTTGGATGGTGTATGTGGCAATGAGGATAACTGTCCTGAGGTTGCCAATACGGATCAGCTGAATAGTGATGGTGACCTCTTGGGTGATGCCTGTGATGACTGTGAATTTGATGCCGACAATGATATAGATGGTGATGGTGTCTGTGGTAATATTGATAATTGCCCAGTAGTATTCAATGATGACCAATCCGATTATGATGGTGACGGTGTGCCCGGTGGTGATGATGACGACTATACTGGTGGTGATGTTTGTGATGCCTCAGTATATGGTGACATTGCTCTTGAATACGTCAATGAAGACTATGATAATGGTACATTTGATATAATGTATACCAGTAATACTGATATTAGCGGTTTCTTCTTTGCAGTAACCGGTATTGATGTTATCTCATTTACAAGCTCTGTTTTCACAATTATTAAAAATGAAAATGAAGTTACAGCATATTCACCATTTGGTCAAACTTTACCTGCCGGTGAAGGATTGTTACTATCTGTTGTATACGAACCAGTTAGTGAAGTAACACCAGCATGCATTATAAATGCACAATTCTATGGCCTTAACAATAATCCGATTTACTTTGGTGGATATTGCGAAGATATTGATGAGGGCACAGATCCAGTGGTTACGATTGATATTGATCTTTCAACAGGTTGGAATTGGTTCTCAATCAATGTTATGCCTGAGGATGGTGATATGAGTCTTGATGCTGTACTTGCAACTGTTCTTGGCAGTGCCGATTTCATCAAGAGTCAATCTTCGTTTGCTTCTTATGTAGATGGATTTGGCTGGTTTGGTACATTAACAACTATCACAAATACGAGTTTCTATATGGTTCATATGCTAGAAGATGCAACTCTAACCTTTACAGGTGTTCTTGCAGATCCAGCTGACACACCAATAGATCTAGGTGCTGGTTGGAACTGGGTAGGATATATCCCAGACTGCAGTCAAGCTATCGATGATGCTCTGATGACAATTGAAGGTGATGCTGATTTTGTTAAGAATCAATCTTCATTCGCCTCCTATGTTGACGGCTTTGGCTGGTTTGGTACATTATCAACAATGAATCCACTTGAAGGGTATATGATGCATCTGTTAGCAGATGGTACACTTACCTATCCAGTCTGTGACGAAGTTGCTGTCAGTGAAAGAGATGTATTTGAACCAATCACCGAACTCATCAGAAATGATGTGGACTGGTCAATTGATCATCACGATTATGAATTCAACGGTTCTATAACTGCAACAGTTGAACTGGATGGATTTATATCCGGATCTGAAAATGATTATCTTGCTGTATTTGTTGGTGACGAAGTACGCGGTATCAATAGTGGATTATTCAACCCACTCACTGAGCAGTATGAGTTCCCAATGATGGTCTTCAGTAATGAGGAAGTGGATGCAATCAGCTTTAGATACTATCATGATGCAACAAATACGCTTTATGGATTCGAGACAACTTCATCGTTTACCGCTAATATGATGAACAATCTGCTCTTATCAGACGGTTATGATTGGAATGTAGGACCTGTGCCAACAGCTTATGAGCTTGGTAGCGCTTATCCAAATCCATTCAATCCAGTAACATCACTTGATTATTCTGTAGTGGGAAATGGTGCTGTGAATATAACTGTTTATGATATTACTGGTAGAATAGTTGAAGTGCTCGTAGATACAGATATGTCTGCAGGTAAATACTCAATTACCTGGAATGCTGGCAATATGCCAAGTGGATTATATCTTGTCCGTATGGAAGCAGGTTCTTACCTCGGTATTCAGAAATTAATGCTTGTAAAATAAAGGCGGGAATACCAAACCTGACTATAATATAGTCAGCTGAAAATACTAATTGTGGCGAAACGCATTTGACAAAAATCAAATTCGTTTCGCCACATTCTCTGAGTAAAAAATTTGCCGCCTTGTAAATCATAGGGCGGCATTGCAATCATTAAATGCAAGGTTAAGAAAACCTTCAGAATTAGAAATATTCTAATTATTGTTTTTTATTATTATTATTTATGACCTGATATCTGCGTTGTGTTCTGATATAAATTCAGGTTTTATTTTCTAATAAAAATTATGCTGTTTGAAATCCGGATAGCAGACCACTAATTAACACGCTAAGTAAGTAAGGATCGTTACGATGAAGATTATTAAAGCCTTAGGTATATTTTCATTTATATTTATTATCAATGCATTCGCTTTTGCGCAGGATAATATACCTGACTGGAGTGTGAACCCGGCTCAATTTGAGAACAACGGTTCAATCACTGCCACCGTTAACCTTGATGGTGAACTGGTTGGTTCTGAAGACGATATTCTCGCAGCATTTTTTGGAGATGAAGTCCGTGGTGTTACCAACGGCATAGATTTTCCTCCTGGAGGATATTTTGCTTTTTTCCTTACTGTTTACAGTGATTATTCATCCGGTGAAACCCTTACTTTTAGATATTACAATCTTGCTACAGACACAATATATGAATTAGGTGAAACCGTTGACTTCGCCTCAAATATGTTACTTGGGGACCCTTTCAATCCCTTCGAATTCTCAAATGTAAGTGTGGACTGCAATGATGTTCCTGGTGGTGATGCCTATCTAGATGGCTGTGGTGTCTGTGACAACGATCCATCAAATGACAATGAAAGCTGTTCAGGCTGTATTGATCCGGATGCGTTGAATTATGACCCGGATGCGACAATCGACGATGGTAGCTGTGTTTATCCTGAAGGTACTGAATGGCAAGTGAATCCTGCTGATTTTGAATTTAACGGATCATTAACAGCGCAAGTAATAATTGATGGCAATGCCGTTGGATCAGAAGATGATCAATTGGCCGCATTTGTCAATGGCCAGGTAAGGGGTGTTACCACTGGTTTATATTATCCTCCCGGCGATTATTATCTTTTCCTCATAACCATTTATAGTAATGATGCATCTGGTGAGACTGTCGATTTTGAATTTTACCAATTCTCTGATGATCTTACCTATTCAATAGTTGAAACCACCGTATTTACTGCCAATATGTTTATTGGTGACCCAAATAACCCAGTCGAATTTCATACCGGCGGTGGCGGAGAAGTAGAAGATTGTAATGGTGTACTTGGTGGTGATTCGTATCTTGACCAATGTGGAGTCTGTGATAATGATCCTCTAAATGACAATGAAACTTGTTCAGGTTGTACAGATCCTACAGCAATGAATTTTGATCCAACTGCAATAGTAGATGACGGTAGTTGTGAATATGCCGGCTCCAATGAATTATGGGAAATAAACCCATCTGAATTTGAATTTAATGGTTCCGTTATTGCCAGAGTGTTCCTTGATGGTAGTGACTCTGGATCTGAAGATGATATGCTTGCCGCCTTTGTCGATGGCGAAATTCGCGGTGTCACCGGTGGTTTGTATTATCCTCCTGGTGGTTATACTGTATTTATGTTGTCCGTATTTAGCAACGCATCATCAGATGAAACGATTGCTTTCCAATTTTTTGATAGTGAAAACAGCCTTATTTATACATTAGATGAAACCGTAGAATTTACTGCTAATATGATTGAGGGATCTGTAAATGATCCTATAATATTAAATGGTGAGCTTGTGGGACCAGATTGGCCAGCACCAAACCCAAGTGATTTTGAATTTAACGGCAATATAACGGCAGCAATTTATGTAAATGATGCACAATATAATTCAGAAACTCTTGATAAAGTAGCTGTTTTTGTTGATGGAGAAATCCGTGGTGTAACCAGCGGTATGTATTTCGCACCGACTAATACAATTTTATTCTTACTCACAGTTTTCAGCAATGAAAGTTCTGGTGAGATGATGACATTCCAGTTTTATGATGCCTTTGATGATGTCGTTTATGAAGTAGATGATACTATCGAATTTGTTACCAATATGTTTAATTCACCCTTAGAACCAGTCCACCTGAACTTAACAACCGATTGTTTGGGTGTACCCGGTGGTAATGCCGTTGAAGATTGCGCCGGTATTTGTGATGGATCTGCAGAATTAGATTGTGCTGGTGTTTGTGATGGCGATGCTGTCGAAGATTGTGCCGGTGTCTGTGATGGATCTGCAGAATTAGATTGTGCTGGTGTATGTGATGGCGATGCTGTCGAAGATTGTGCCGGTATTTGTGAAGGACTAAATTTAGAAGATAATTGTGGTGTTTGTGACGAAGACACAGGAAACGATTGTGTTCAGGATTGTAATGGTGAATGGGGCGGTTCTGCTGAAATAGATTGCGCTGGTGTATGCGAAGGAACCTCTGTTATTGATGATTGTGGTGATTGTGGTGGAAACAACGAAGCCATGGATTGTGCCGATGTCTGCAATGGTCCTAATACTGAGGACGAATGTGGAGTCTGTGATGAAGATACTGGAAATGACTGTATTCAGGATTGTAACGGTGAATGGGGCGGTGATGCCGAACTTGATTGTTTTGGTGTATGCGGTGGTGATGCCACTGAAGAGGATTGTACCGGTTGTATGGATCCTGATGCGAATAACTGGTGTGAAGAATGTACAATTGATTGTGGTGATGAATGTTGTGATTTTGGTACTCAACCACCTGAAGATTGGGCATTTAACCAATCAACAGCTCAGGCATTTTATTTTTTCACAGATGCAATAATTGAAGATATTACCCTTGCAGAAAACGAAGACTGGATTGGTGTATTTAAAGATGATGTTTGCGTGGGTAATGGAATATGGGAAGGACCATATACATTAGTATTAGCCATGGGTGACGATAATTTTAATTATTCTGATGGATACTTATTAGATGGTGAAATACCTCAATTCAAAATTTATGATTTTTCTGAAGATTTAGTATATGATGCCGATGCCACTGGTGCTGTACCTGGTCTTGAATTCCATAATCTTGCCCAGATATTTGTAGATCTGCTTACGGCTGATATTGTTTTAGAAGGCTGTATGGATATAAATGCCTGTAACTATGATCCAGATGTTACAATTGATGATGGGTCCTGCATAGATCCCATTGGCTGTAATGAATGGTGCCCAGGTGATGTAACTGACCCGTTGTATGATGATTGTGCCGGTGTATGCGGTGGTGATGCTGTTGAAGATTGTGCTGGTATATGTGATGGTGCAAGTTATGAAGATGAATGTTTTGTTTGTGATGATGACCCAGATAATGACTGTATCCAGGACTGTAATGGCGAATGGGGCGGAACTGCTGAATATGATTGTGCAGGTATTTGTGAAGGAACAGCCGAATTTGATTGTGCTGGTGTTTGTGATGGTGACAATTATGAAGATGAATGTCTTGTGTGTGATGATGACCCAGAGAACGATTGTGTCCAAGATTGTTTTGGTGAGTGGGGCGGAACTGCTGAATATGATTGTGCCGGTGTCTGTGGTGGATCCAGTTATGTAGATGACTGTGGTATCTGTGATGATAATTTTGATAATGACTGCGCCCCTATGGATCTTGTCGCTGCAGGCGGTGATAGTCAAATTATTCTCAATTGGTTGCCACCGGCAATGAACGGTACCCGTTCAGCACCGGATTGGTCTGTAAACCAATTTGATTTTGAAAACAGTGGCAGTGTAACCGCATCTGTTTCTATTAATGAAACTCTCGTTGGTTCTGATTCTGATTTACTTGCGGCGTTTGTTGGCGATGAAGTCCGTGGTGTTACCTCAGGTTTATTCTTCCCGGTTACTGGTGAATATGTTTTCCAGCTCTTGATATACAGTAATGAATTATCAGGTGAGTCACTCACATTCCAATTTTATAATTCCGCTGAAGATATGGTTTATGATGTGACAGAAACTCTTTCTTTTGAAGCCAACATGACGGTTGGCAACTCAATGACCCCGTTTGAAATGAATGTTACAGTCGAAGACACAGATACATTGGTTTATAATGTTTATCGTGACGGTTCATTTCTTGCCGGTGATATCACTCTGACCACTTATACTGATGATGGACTTGGTTATGACGAAAATCATTGTTATACCGTTACCGCCTTGATTAACGGTACAGAATATGATCAATCCAATGAAGATTGTGCAACAACATTTGGCAATCCTGCTCCTGTGCTTATTTCTGCAACTGGTGGAACAAATCAAATTAGCCTCTTATGGGAATATGGTGATCCCAATAGTTCAAGAACCGCTCCGGATTGGTCTGTAAACCAGTTTGATTTTGAAAACAGCGGCAGTGTAACTGCATCCGTTTCCGTAAATGGTGTTCTTGGTGGTTCTGAAGATGATCTGCTTGCCGCCTTTATTGGCGATGAAGTCCGTGGTGTTACCTCAGGTTTATTCTTCCCGGTCACACAGCAATATGTTTTTCAATTGTTGATATACAGCAATGAATTATCCGGTGAAACCATGACCTTTAAATATTATGATTCAGCAGCCGATATGATCTACGATGTGGAAGAACCATTAGCATTTGAAGCAAACATGACAGTGGGCAATTCAATGACTCCATTTACCATGAATGTCACCTTTGAAGATGAGGATGTCACAACATTTAATGTCTATCGTGAAGGAACAATGATCGCCATGGATGTAACCGGTTTCACCTATACAAATACTGGTCTTGGTAATAATGAAACATGGTGTTATACTGTAACTGCTGATAATAATGGTGAAGAAACACCTCACTCTAACGAAGAATGCGGTACTACTGATGATTTCTCTGCGCCTCAGAATTTAGTGGCTACTGGTGGAGATAATGTAATCTCACTAACCTGGGACTCACCTTCTGGTGGTTCAAGGGGAGCCCCTGATTGGTCAGTTAACCAATTTGATTTTGAAAACAGCGGCAGTGTTACTGCCTCCATAACGGTAAACGGTACTTTAACCGGTTCAGAAGATGACATGATCGCCGCATTTGTTGGCGAAGAAATCAGGGGGGTTGCCTCAGGTTTATTCTTCCCAGTGACCAGTGAATATGTATTCCAGATTTTAGCGTACAGTAATCAACTATCCGGTGAAACACTCACTTTTAAATATTATAATGCCGCTGCTGATATGGTTTACGATGTAAACGAAACTCTCCAGTTTGAAGCCAATATGACTGTTGGCAATTCTATGACCCCATTTGAAATGAATGTCAATTTTGAAGTTGAAGAAACCTATACCTATAATGTTTATCGTGATGGCATCTTAATAGCCATGGATATATCAAGTACATCCCATTCAAATACCAGTCTGGGTTATAATGAATCACATTGCTACACTGTTACTTCTGAATTAGATGGCTCCGAAAGTGGTCATTCCAATGAAGACTGTGCCACAACCAATGATTGTGCAGGTGTTCAGGGTGGACTGTCACTAGTTGACGAATGTGATGTTTGTGACGATGATCCAAACAATGATTGTGTTCAAGATTGCCTTGGTGAATGGGGTGGTCAAGCTGAATACGATTGTGCTAATGTTTGTGATGGACCAAATTTAGAAGATAATTGCGGCGTCTGTGATGAAGATACAGAGAACGATTGTATTCAGGATTGCCTTGGTGAATGGGGTGGTTCTGCTGAATACGATTGTGCTAATGTTTGTGATGGACCAAATTTAGAAGATAATTGCGGCGTCTGTGATGAAGATACAGAAAACGATTGTATCCAGGATTGCCTTGGTGAATGGGGTGGTTCAGCTGAATACGATTGTGCTAATGTTTGTGATGGACCAAATTTAGAAGATAATTGCGGCGTCTGTGATGAAGATACAGAAAACGATTGTATCCAGGATTGCCTTGGTGAATGGGGTGGAACTGCTGAATACGATTGTGCTAATGTTTGTGATGGACCAAATTTAGAAGATAATTGCGGCGTCTGTGATGAAGATACAGAAAACGATTGTATCCAGGATTGCCTTGGTGAATGGGGTGGTTCAGCTGAAT